>Ga0265293_10009644_pt1 | contig 13812 bp, 22 predicted proteins | sample Munlanlewell138R_FD_192505 | JGI IMG/M metagenome (GOLD analysis project Ga0265293, IMG submission 192505) | Leachate microbial communities from a municipal landfill in Southern Ontario, Canada - Leachate well 138R | ecosystem: Engineered > Solid waste > Landfill > Unclassified | place: Canada...
GTAGACAACCCCCAAGTAGATTTGATTGGTTTTCGGCATTTATGATTTTTATAGCATGCTTTATACTTGCTACATTTGTGACAGGAAGAATTTTAGGAAATATAGGGAAACATCATAACACTATAGCAAAAGAGGGAGTTTATGAAATTATTCCTTTACAAATATTAGATAGAAAAGGATCTCTCATAGAAACTTATAATGGAAATACGGTGGATGGTTTATTTTTAAATATTAAAGATGAAAGTGGTATAATTACTCCTATTCATTTAGGAAAAAAATATGACTATGAAATATTTGAAGATGGAGAGCTTAAATTAGAAGTTATTGTTGAGACAACGGGTAGTTTTTGGACAACAATCGTACCATATGTAATAGTAAAGCCATATAAAATACATATACCACAAAACAGTAAAATATTAAGGCATAAAGTGATCGGATAAAATGATAATTGTTTTGGTGATATTTTTGGCAGCATTTTTGGCAGGGTTAATCTCTGGAGAGAAAAAAGATTTTTCTTGGGATACTTTCATCTTTGTTTTTACATTTTGCTTCCTTATATTTGTCGGACTAAGCTATTGTATTGTCTACACGGATGGGAATATTCAGCCATGTATAAAAGATAAAATGGAATTAGAAAAAATTGTTATAGGAGATAGAGAAATATATTTGGCTATGGCATATGAAGATGAAGCAATAGGATATATCGTTAAGACTAATGAAGGATTTATGTTTTTAGCAAAAGAATGTAAGGTAGAAATAATTGAGGATGAAGCCAATCATATAATCCTCCACACTAAGACTATAGGTGGAATTTGGTCAACCTTATTTTTTTCTGATGAAGTAGTAGATTATTATGAAGTTCATATACCAATGGGTTGTATAATGCATAAAGAGGTTTAATAACTTGGTGTACAGAAGGATAAATTCAAATAATTGGTGATTAAAATGATGGGTGGATTTGGGTCTTTTGTTTTTGTAATTATTAAGCCAGACGCAATGGGAAAAAATTTAGTAGGAGAAATAATTTCCAGATTTGAAAATGAGGGATTTGAAATTTTGGCAATGAGATGTGGAATCCCCTCAAGTAATTTAATAGAGAAAATTTATGAAGAACATAGTGAAAAAGAATTCTTTCCTAAACTGGTAGAGTATATTTGTGAGGACAAAGTTTGCTTTATTTGGCTTGGTCATAAAGAAAAAAACGGTGTAGAAATTGCAAGAGCTTTGGTTGGTGACTCTCCTCCAAATGAAAAGCCTGGCACTATAAGGGGAGATTATGCTACTGATTTTAGAAGGAATGCTGTACACGCCTCTGATTCAAGTGAAAGTGCAATGAGAGAAATCGAATTGGTTTTTCCTAACGGTAATTTAATAAAATAATAAAGATTATACCCTTGTAGTTCAATTGGATAGAATATTGGGTTTCGACCCCAAAGGTTACAGGTTCGAGTCCTGTCAAGGGTGCCAAAGGAATTAAAATGCTTATAGAAAGACATATGGAATATGAAGAAGAATATTTTGATATGCAATCAAAAAAATATGAAAAAGGTATGCTGCCATGGGGATTTTGTCAAAATGTTACAATAAATGATTTTTATATTATTTCTTTTAAAACCTTTTTTGAAAAACTTATGACAAATAAAACTGAGCTTCTTGTTTATTCTGATTTAATATATTCTATGGTGATATTATGAAAACAAATTGGATATTAGAAAATAATGTTTTTGAGGAAGAATTTGTAGATAAAATGATAGATGAAATCTGTAATCAAAATATGAGTGTGACTATTACAAACTACTCCTCATATTATAGTGCAGAAGATTTTTCAGATTATTATGATGAAAACGAATGTGTAATTTGCTATGGTTCTTTAAATTTCATAAAAAACGTGAGAAATAAAGCTCCTTGGATTCCTGGACATTATTGCACATTAGAAAACTACTCCTGTACACACTACTATCCTGTTTTTGGAAATTATTTATTAGCAGATAGATATATTATGCTTCCTTTTGGAGAATTGAATAGACAAAAGAATTTTCTATATGAAACATTAGGAAATAATGATTGTATATTTATTCGTCCAAACAGAGGAGATAAAATATTTACTGGAACTGTAGTGAAAAAAGAGAATCGGGAAAAAGACATTGATTTATTAGGATTTTACGATGTCGAGCCTTATGATTTGTGTGTTGTGAGTGAGCCTCGAAATATAGAAAGAGAATGGAGATTGGTAGTTGCAGATTCTAAAATAATTACAGGTAGTGAATATTCTCCTGAGCAAAAAGAAGAAATACCTCAAAAAGTAATAGATTTAGGGAATGAAATTTGTGCCATAGATTATAAGCCAGATTCAGTTTGGACGATGGATATTTGTAAATTAAAAGATGGGGATTTTAAATTATTAGAGATAGGCTCATTTAGTTGCTCTGGGCTGTACAGATGTGATGTAGAAATTATTGTAAAAGAAGTTTCTAAAATTGCAGAGAGAGAATGGAAAGATATTTTTGAAATGTCTGGTAATACATAATGAGTGATATAAAATTGTTGGATTGTGCCAAATTATATTAGAAAGATAAAAAAACTATGGAAAAAGATATTAAACAAATTCGAGCAGAAAAAGCTTTGTCTATAATTAACGCATGCTGTATCAAAGATTTAAATGAAGATTGTTGGAAAGCAAAATTGTTCGAAGAAAATGAAGTAAGTATGGAAGATATTTTAAAATGTGATGGAGAAGAAAGCATTGGTCGTTTTATGATATTCTATGCAGGAGACTTCCATGATATTTGTTTTTTCAACACAGTAGAGGGTGTCACAAACGAGTTTGATAGAGCTATGGAAAATTCCTCCTCTTCTGATGAGGTATATTATATACAAGATGTATGGGATTTAGATGATACAAACTACTCAGAGTCGAAAACTCTTAGGAATATATTAGGATTTGTTTTTAATACAACAGTTTTGTGACATTCCTAAGCTGAAGCACAGCAGCTTTCTTTTTTCAAAGCATTATAAGTGCTGGGATAGCCCAATGGAAGAGGCAACAGGCTTAGGCCCTGTACAGTGTAGGTTCGAATCCTATTCCCAGTACCAAAAAATATTAAGGAAATTATTATGATATTTGTTGGATTGATTTTATTTTTGGTGTTTATTGTCATACTTGGTACAATAGCTGTCATAGAGATTATTAAAAATAAAAGAAGGAAAAAAAAATATATCCAAAAAATTAAGTTAGGCATATATTATTTGGATATATTAGGAAATTATTCAAATTTTATTGTTTTACCTGATGATTATTTTATGAATATACAAGATTGTCTTTATAAAATTTCTAATTTGAATGCAATGGATATAATTAAAGATGATGTATTGCGAAGTTTTATGTCTGATTATAAAAGGCTTGATTATTATAAAAGTAAGACTTGGCAGAAATATATTATTATATTGTAAGATATTTAAGAAAGGTAGATCTCTAAATGTTACAATTTTTAGTATGCAAGGTGTACAGGGAAAGAATTATAGTTAGTTCAATAAGATTATTTAATAATTTGGATGATGCTTTAAATTATTACCAAAAAACTAAGTCCAATAGATTTTATGAATTTTATCCTGGCAGAGGACCTTATTTAGTTTCTAGTAAAAAAGTTGAAAAAATGATTCTTAATAAAAATTCACAAGCTTAATTTTGTTTTATTTTTTTTAATAGGGAAAGATAAAAATGATTGAAGTAGGAATGAAATTTTGGGTATTTGCTATTCACAAAAAAGAGTCACTAAATCCAGAAAAAATGAAGAAAGCAGAAAGAAATGGAATGTATTACTGTACACCTATCCCCATAAATAAAGATGATTATGAATATTATGTTTTTACAAGTGATGAAATTACAGAGGGTGAATCTACAATTTTGTTTATGTGGGCGGATGATTATTGGAAAGAAGAGCAGGAATGGCAAGAAAAAGAGATGATGAAAAAATTAAAAAGAATTAATATTGGTGATAATTCCGAAAAGTTATTTTTTGATATATGTCTTGAAGTTTTAAAGATAAATTAATTAATCTAATAAAATTTTTAAATATTTTAAATTACCCTTCTTGATTTTTTGGGAAGGGTAATTGTGTACAGAAAATCATCCTTTCTGGTATTATAGGCAAAGGAGTTAAAAATGAATTGGGAGACTTATTCAGAGAAAGTTTCAGAGATGGCAAAAAATCTCCAGATTAACTTTCCATTTTTAAAAAATAATATATATGGATTTTTTGACAAAAAAGATATATTGCAACTTTGTAGATTAGTGGAAATTTTAAATTTACTTTTTCATTTATTTGTAATTTTTTCTTTTGGAAATTTATCTTTTGTTCTATTAACATGGCCTGGAGATAATATTTTGGATGAAGTTATTGGAATTATTGCGATTATAATTCCAATTATTGTCTTAATTTTATCTCAAATAATAAAGAGAAAGTTTTGCAAAGTATTACGTGTAATGGCGAATATTGATCGGGATATTTTTGGGCAGAATGATTTATATAAAATACAATTAATGTTAACATTTACTTGGATAAATGAAATTTTAACAGTAAATATTTTTTCATTGCAGTTAAATAGGTTTATACAAGAAAAATATAATAAGTGGATTTATGAACAAATGTCATTAGAAGCTACAATGATTTTGAAAAATTATAAACATAAGATGCGGGAAGGAAGTATAATTTTATGATTTTTCCGAAAATACATTCAAAAAACAACAACTTTCTTTGGATTGGAACTACTATCGAGGGGGAGAGGTTTTTTATAAATCAATTTGGAAGTTTTATGTTTTTATCTGAGGAAAATACAATGAAATATGTTTTCCTATCAAAAATTAAAAATTCTTATTGGGTTCTGGCTATAATGCCCATAGGTAAACTTAGGTCAATGCTGGGTAAAATAGTTAAAAATGATTCTGCAAAAATGAGGATAAGATTTTATCATCATATTCGAGAAGCTCATCGAGAAAACAGGAGAAGCAAAAATAACCTGTTTTAAAAAATCAGCAGGTCTGGTATTGTGGTATGAGCAAAGAAAAAAATCTGAAAGGTTGTTTAAAATGGCAGAAGTAGAAGTCCAAATGACAGATCAGCAGAGAATCTCGAAATATTACAATCTGATTAATGGCACTAGAGCTTTTAAGACTACTCAAAGGTTATTGCCGATTGCAGAAGAGTTATTTTTTCTTGGGGTTCCACAGTTTGTAGAAAATATTCCTACCGCCTGTGTGAGTATTGATGAAAATGGAGAAGTTGTTTACTTGTGGAATCCGTCTTTTTTTGACAAGCTCATTAAAGACTATGACTCTTATTATAGTCACAATTTGCCGTCATTATATTTTGTTGCGTTGCATGAAGCACTCCATATTGTCTTAGGGCATATTTTCCGTGGAGAAGGTAAAAATTCTAAATTGTGGAATTATGCCTGTGATATTGTGATTAATGAGGCATTATTTGCTATGACACATCGTTCTTGGGGATTACATTATGCCACTTATACTGATGGGGTAGATATGCCTAAAGAAATTTTACGGGCTAATCAATTCGGGCTTACTACTAAGCAAGTTCTTGAAATGAGTGCAGAAGAGGTATATAACTACCTAATTTCTCAGGGGTATGACACTAATCAAAGTGGTCAAGGCGAGAGTAGTGATCAAAGCGAAAGTGGGGGTAGTGGGGGTAGTGAAAATGGTGAAAATGGTGAAAATGGTGATAGAGAAGAAAAGCAAGCTAAGACAGGAAATCATGATAATTGGGATGAAATCGCTGATAATGTAAATTCAGAAGTTGTAGATGCCCGAAACAATGAAGTCTTTGGGGATTATTCTGATGCTTCCACCTCAGATACTTGGGGTAATTTAGCGGCAGGAGAAATTTTCAAGTTTGGAAAAATTAATAAAAGTGTAGATTGGGATCAAGTTCTCTTTGATCACTTAGCTAGCAAAGTAGGCGGTCCTCCCCAAATTGAGGAGAAATGGGCTCCTGCTAATCGTAGACTTCAATCTTTCTATCCTAATGTATTGCTTCCTGTTGAACACAGAGAAATTGGAAAGAAAATCATTAAAATATTGGTGGCTATTGATACTTCAGGAAGCATTAGTAATAAACAGCTTCAGGGATTTATTAATGTTGTTGCCGCTGTCCCTGATGATAGAACAGAGGTAGAAGTTATTTACTTTGATACTCAATATTATGATGGCGATTGGGATGAATTCAAAAAAGGAAAAATTAATATTCAAGGTCGTGGAGGGACAGCATTTAATGCTATTTTGAGTAAACTAAATACTATGGCACAATATCCTGATGAAGTTCTTGTTTTTACAGATGGCGATGCTTATAATATTAGTATCCCGAAAGAAAAACAAGAGAGGTGGGTGTGGATACTTACTCGGACAGGAAGGGAATATTATATTAAAAAAAGTGGTGGCAAAATTATCAAAATTAATAATATTATGTAAATGTAATAAGGGGGGGGCTATAACCTAAAAAAAACTTAGCTCTGGTATAGAGTAATGACAACTAACATAATAATGAAGGAGAAGTAAAATGGCAAAAGTAAAGAGTGAAATGATTTATGACAACCTGCTAAGATATGCAGAATGGGAGCGTAATGTTCTGCTTGTTGGAGGGGCAGGGGTTGGAAAGACTACAATGGTTAAAATGGTTGCGGAGGAATTAGGGCTAAAGCTCAAGTATTATTCTGCGGCTACTCTTGATCCTTGGGCAGATCTTGTGGGGATTCCTGTCCCGACCGAAAATAGGGATGAGCTTAAATTTGTTCGCCCCGAAGATATTACTTATGCAGAAATAATCTTTTTTGATGAATTGAATAGGGCTCATGCTAAGGTTCAAGATGCGGTATTAGAGATTATTCAATATCACTCAATTAATGGTGAGCCGCTGCCTAACCTTAAAATGTGTTGGGCGGCCATTAATCCACCCAATGATGGCTATAATGTTACAGATATGGACACAGCTCTAAGGGACAGGTTTCATGTCCAGCTTCAAGTTCCTGCCTGTATTAGCACAAAATATTTAATTGACCAAGGGTATGACAAGGATATCATAGATAAAGCCTATAGTTGGTGGAAAAATAATCTGAATGATGATATGAGAGAGGTTATTACCCCAAGGCGACTTGAATATATAATTGATATTGCAGAAAGAGATCCTGAACTCATTGATGATGTTTTGCCTTGGACTGCTGCGAATAGTATTCCCACAGTTTATCTAAAGCAAGCTATTGCAGGAGAAACTATAGGGAAAATTAATAGAGAAGATCTGCGAAATAATCCTGAGAAATACATTAAACAACTTCGGGATGAGGAGCAGAGGCAAAAAGTGGCCGCTCTTATTGTAAAAGATCTTTCAAGTGGCAAAATTTGGACGACTACTTTGATTGAGCTGCATAAAATCCTGCTTGAATTGCCTCCTGAGCAATTCACAAGATTGGCCACGAAAATCAATCTGAAGGCAAGGCTACAAAATGATGCACAGAAGTATGGAAATATGGATGGTTTTAATGAAATTCTAAATAAGGCAAAAAGTTTAGGGCTATCCTAAGCTAAGCTAAGAAAAGATTCAGAGAGGGAGAAATTTTCTCCCTCTCTGAATCTGTCATTTATTGAAAGGAATAAAAATGTTTGCTCTAACAGTATGCCCAACAGAAATTTCAAAAGATGAATATATTGATAATAGAGTGGTACTTTTCCATTCTATTAAAAAAACTACAAATTTTGTTTTAGATCATTTAGGAATTAAGAAAGAATTTAAAAGCTATATTAATACTCAAGAAAACAAAAGCGAGTATGATGAATTTCTTGATAATTTCAGATTTGATATAAAAGAATTTGAATTTTGTGCGAAAGAATATGGAAGAGCTGCATGTAAATATGGGCATAGAATCGGAATTAGGGTGATAAAGAAAATGAATTAAGTCTGGTATAATAGAGTGAAGGGAAAAAGTGGGTAAAGAAATATGGGATTAATGTAGTGCCGGAGTGGTGGAATCGGTATACACAAGGTCCTCAAAAGGCCTCGGATCTAGTGTCCATGAGGGTTCGAGTCCCTCCTCCGGCACCAAATATATTAAGGAGAAGGCAATGCTTACAGATTATTATTGTCATTCTTTTTATCGTACAAAGGTAGCACATGAACAATGATATGAATGCTATGATGCATTGCAAAATTATTTAATGGTAATTCAACAACTAGAAAAAAGAAATGTAAAATATAACACAATTGAACAAAAAAGTGTGAATGGATCTATTGTAAAAGTGATTATCATTCATTAGAGTGAATTGTTCAAATTACCTGAAAGTTCGAAATATAACCAAAAATTTCATTGGCATTCCCAAAAAGAACAATAAAGATTAGGAGTAAATTGTTATTTACCATTTGATAAAAAATGCAAAAATGGTTGTGGGTTGACATGTTTAGTAAAGGGGCTAATGCCCAAATTGTTTGGGGATCATGAATTAGAATCTGCTTGGGCAGAATGGGGAAGAGGGAGTTCAGTTTGTTGGTGAGTGAAAAATATTGGGTGAAGCAACCCTGAAAAAATTATTGGAAGAGGCTATAAAAAATGAAACCATATATTCTCAAAGTAACTGAATATGAAAGTGGAACAACCTATTATTCATTATGGGAATATAATACTGGATGTTTAGACAATAGGAGGTTTACCACTTGTAATTTAGAAAAAGCTAAAAGAGGTGTAGTATTATATACTAAAGGGAATACAAACGCAGTAGTAAGAGTTCCCCATGAATTGGTAAGTGAATTTAAGAATTTGAGTGCAGCAAAAATAGAAAGTTACTAAAATACTTAGCTTGGAAGAATGTAATGGATAAAAAAATAATTTTTCTGGTTATATGCATTGATAGTTGGCAATAACTTAGACAACAATAGAAAGGGAGATAATCATGGAAATGTGTAAACAGCATCAAGCCTTAGTAGAGGATGGTTGGCAAGTAGAAAAAGTAGATGATGTGCAGATTGCAGGGAATGTTAATGTTAGTATTTGGAAAGCTACTTCAGGGGATTTTAGCACTTACGATATGGTATATCAGCATCATGCAGATGGTAGTATTAATACCAAAGTGATAACTAGTGTCAGTGAAGAAGCTATGGAAGCACTTGGAAAAATGTTTCTTAGAATTGAATAATTAATATGGAGGGGTAGCTCAGCGGTAGAGCATCGGACTTGACCTAAAATTGGTCATTATAGAGGAAACTCTATGATAGCATCTCCCTAATTCGGGGAAACCTGTAAAATGGCAATCCCGAGCTAACCTTAAAAAGGTGAGTGTAGAGACTTTACAGGAGATACCTAAATCCTAAATGGATATGGTAAAGAGAAAGTCCAGACCACAAACATCTATTATGATGGTAGCGAAAGCTATAGTTGGTAAGGAAAATCCGTGTGTCGGCGGTTCAATCCCGCCCCCCTCCACCAAAATTATATTAGAAAAAAAAATAAATTCTGGTAATAACAAATAATAGAGGTTTAGTTCCAGGGTAGATCAATGGTAGATCACCACACTGTTAATGTGGGCGTTGTGGGTTCGAATCCCACCCCTGGAGCCATTTTTTTAATAATAGAAAGGTAGTAAAATGCAAGACTTTATGGCTTTTTTCGATATTAACAATACATTTTTTACTTTATTAGGGTATCCAATGAGTTACCTCGAATTTTTTGGTACCCTTTTAAATATTATATCAGTGTATTTAGTGGCAAAAAATAAAATTTGGACTTGGCCTATAGGAAATATAGCAGTAGTTCTTTTTGCTATTTTGTTCTTTCAGATTCAACTTTACTCTGATTTCTTTGAACAGATTTATTTTTTTATCACTGGTTTTTATGGTTGGTGGGTATGGGCTAAGAGGGGTAAAGACACGGAAAAAGAAATGCCGGTTTCTCATAATTCCAAACGAAACAACTTGATTTATGCTGGAATTATAGGAATAGGAACAATTCTGATGGGGTATTCGATCAGCCAAATTCATCTATGGCTTCCATCAATTTTTACTTTAGCAGCTTCTTTCCCTTATCTCGATGCATTTACTACTGTCATGAGTTTTGCTGCTACTATTCTTATGGCCCACAAAAAGATAGAATGTTGGTATCTATGGATTTCAGTTGATATTATTGGCATAGGGCTGTATTTTACAAAGGAGGTAGTTTTTGTTTCAATACTCTATGTTATCTTCCTTGTGCTTGCCTCCAATGGGCTTATTCAATGGAGAAGAATTTACAGAAAGCAGAAAGAGGAAGAAAAATGCGAAGAGGATTAGTCATTGGAAAATTTTATCCTTTTCATAAAGGGCACAGTTTTTTAATTGAACAAGCTAAAAAACAGGTAGATGAATTAACTGTTGTAATATGTTATAGGTGTGACCAAACCATAGATGGAAATCTCAGGGCACAGTGGGTAAAAGAAGAGCATCCTAATGTAAATGTATTGGTAGTCATTGATATTTTGGATGATGAAAATTCTAAGGCATGGGCTGAATATACTCAAAAATTTCTTGGTTATGTTCCAGATGTTGTTTTTACCTCAGAAGATTATGGGGAAGAATTTGCACGACATTTGGGATGTCAACATGTTTTAATTGATAAAGAAAGGAAATCAATCCCTATTTCAGGGACAGAAATAAGAGAAAAACCTTTGGACAATTGGGGATTTTTAACTCCTGCTGTGAGAGCCCATTATGCGAAAAGAATTTGTATAATAGGGGCAGAGTCCACTGGGACAACAACATTAGCTAGATCTTTGGCTCAATATTATAAAACTGAATGGGTCTCTGAATTCGGTAGGATATTTTGGGAAACCAAAATGGCTTCAGGAATTTTAGAGTGGAAAACAGAAGATTTTATTTTTATAGCTTCAGAACAAAATCGAATGGAAGATTATTTAGCACGTCATTGTAATAAAATCTTATTTTGTGATACAAATTCTTTTGCCACGTCTTTGTGGCATGAACGATATATGGGGTTTGTATCAGAAAAAGTTGAAAAAGTTAGTGAGAATCATAAGTGTGATTTCTATATTTTGACAAGTGATGATATTCCTTTTGTTCAGGATGGGACTCGAGACGGAGAGCATATAAGGAGCAGTATGCACAATAGATTTAAAGAGGAATTAACAACAAGAAAGATGAATTTTATAGAAGTATCTGGTAGTCATGAGCAGAGAATGGAAAAAGCAATAGAGCTTTGTGATAAAATATTGACACAAATAAGTTAGTTTTTGTAAAAATTTAGCCATATTGAAATTGTGGCCTAAAAAACCACAATTTTATTTTTTGAAAGGAGAATAGAAATGAGAAAAATGATATATATAGCAATTATCGGGGTATTTTGTTCAGTGGCGTATGCACAGCCTGGAAATATTGGTACTGCTTGCAATAATTTCATCCATAAATATGGGATTCAAAATGGAGGAGCTAATTGGGGTGCTCCATTTATTCAACATGCACTTTATCATGGGAGGGTTGTAAGAAGTGGTGTGACTACTTTTTATGCACCTTCTTGGGAGGGTGATTCATTAGGTGGGGGAAATGTAACAGCTTGGGGAATTAATACAGAAACAGATCCACTAAGACATCATTTAGTTGCAGCGGACAGAAGATATTATGGTGCAGGAAGCATTATTTATATTAAAGCCATTAAAACTCATAGTGGTAATCAGATTTGGCCCAAAGATGGTAGCCCTGGAAGACTAATGATTGTTGCGGATGTGGGAGGGGCCATTAAGGGTCCATATAGGTTTGATATTTCTGTAGCGGGACAATGGGGTTATTATAGGAAATATGATGCAAGATGGAATATTCAAGTTTTTGTGGTTCATAGAACCCCTACCAAAACAGCTTGGGGGCAGGGGAATACAACAAGGCACATCAATAGACTTAAAGCCCAAATAAGGGCGGAGGAGTTAATCAGAGAAAAAATCTAATTTCGGGAGTGAGTTGATGAGGAATGTAAAAATAATTTTACTTATGCTAAGTTGTTCTGTGGTTTATGGTCAAACAATGGGGGATGTTGCTGTAGATAGAAGGGTGACTTTAATAGAATGTTCTGAAATGGAATATACAAAAGTAATATTTCCTGAGGGAAAAATGTCTATGCCCAAAGATGTTTTAGAAAAATTTGAAGAAGTTAAACAAATTAGTGATATTGATTTGGCAGTTAAAAAAGCTGAGAGGTTAGTGGAAACTTTTGCTGCCCATAGAGGTAGAAATGGAAATTTAACAAGAGCATCATTCCTTCCATATGTAAGGGATTTGGTGGAATATTGTTATTATATAGCAGAAATTAAAAAAGACCCTGGATTTGCTTCCACTTGGTATTGGGCATTAGTCTATGGTATGAGCAATTTTGGCTTAACTTGTTATGGTGTTGCGCCTGGAAATTGCGCAGGACCATTTGATGTCAAAAAATATCCTTTAGTTAGAGACCCAATAAGAAATATGCAGCATCATGTTCAGGAGCAATATACAGGTTGGAAAAGAGGATACAGAGGGATTGATTTATGTCGCTATGTAATGTATCCGGCAGCCCCTATGGATTGGGGAAATAAATACAGAAGAGATCCTTACACTAAAGAAGGGTTGGGCTATATGAAGCAATTTAAATATTGGGATTATGCATTTTCAAGATGTATTCAAAGAGGTTATGAATATGGAAAATTGCCTTGATTCTGGTAGTAGTAGGTGTGGAAATATCATGTTGGTAAAAAGGGAAATTATATGTTTGTCTATTATCCAAAAAAAATCAAATCTGTGCATGTAGATAAAAGTCAACAAGAATGTATAGCATTTGCTTTTTCACAAAACACAGATGACGTAATATTAACATCATTATCTACAGATGGATTGGAGAAAGAATTAATATTCATTAAATTAAATGAGAGTTTAGTGGTTTCTATATGTTATTTTACATCAGAATATATGAGCATTTTAGAGGAGCAGAAAACAGCTATATGTCATGTTCAATTTTTTGATGATAAAGAAAATATTTCTCCTCAAAAAAGTGGGTTTGTCACTATTATGTTATATTATGGTGACAACATAATGCACATTTTGTCTCATAATAAGTATTTTGATGAAAAACATTTGAAACTTTTAGAGACATCAGGTTATATTTTAAGAAAGGAATGATAATAAATGCCTCGAACATTTGCCCCTATAACTGAAAAAGAATTTGCTATGAGATTTTTAGCTGTTTTGATGGAAGATGATTCTTGTCATAAGGAAAAAATTACTAAAATTTTTCAAAAAGAACAGGATTATGTAAAAACAGTTTATGAGTATATGGATTGTGACACACCTCTTTATAGTGATGTATTTGATCAATTTTTTACTGATTTAGATGTTGTTTTCTGTTTTGAAAATCATCACTGTTCTCCACGAAGATCTAAAATATTAGGTTTTCATACACTTAATAATGGATTTACTTTTTTAGGAATAGAGGCAGCCGGAGAATGGAAATTGTTGGAACCATATTAACAATGAAGCTTTTGGTAATGATTCAGAAACAGATTGGAAATATCTAAAAAAACATCATCCATCAAAAACAATGGAAATAGAACAAAAAATTAAAAAAGAAACTGGATTTTTTAGTTACAAAGAGGCATGGTTAGCTAAAAGTGAGACATATGATGATTTAGTAGATGATGATAAAATGTTAGAGGAAATAGAGCAAGTGTTTCAAACCTCTTCAATTTCAACTTCTGAAAAAATTGAAGTAGAATGTAAAAAAGAACAAACTAATGCAAATAATAGA
>Ga0265293_10009645_pt1 | contig 13811 bp, 12 predicted proteins | sample Munlanlewell138R_FD_192505 | JGI IMG/M metagenome (GOLD analysis project Ga0265293, IMG submission 192505) | Leachate microbial communities from a municipal landfill in Southern Ontario, Canada - Leachate well 138R | ecosystem: Engineered > Solid waste > Landfill > Unclassified | place: Canada...
AATAATGATACTAAAAAATCTTTTCCATTAAGCATAGATGCAAAAAATAGATTAAAGGAATACTTGATGAATATATAATATATCATCAAAACGCACCTCATAATTATGAAGTGCGTTTTTCTATGTGGTTAACAAATTTCACATGTGATATCTTTATGACTTAAACCGTTAATTTTAATATAGTGATTAGATGATTGTGTAATCACACCGTCTTTTTTTAATATTGTAAATTGACGAGATAAGGTCTCAGGAGTAGTACCTAAATAAGATGCAAGATCTTTTTTTGGCATAGGTAAGTAAACTACCATTTCACCACTTTTATTAAGTGTTGCACTTCGAATAAGAAAGTTCATTAGTCTTTCTTTCGATGTTTCTGTGGACATCCAAGTTGATTGTTGTTCAGAAATACTTAGACGCTTCGCTAAAACAGATAACATCTTAATGGATATTGCCGGATAGTTTTTAAGTAAGTTTTTGAGGTCATCATGGTGAATCATACAAACCTTTGTATCTTCAAGACTTTCCGCATATGCCTCGTAAAAGCCTTCCTTGAATAATGCAAGTTCACCTGTAAATTCACCTGGTAATAATAATCTTATTAGCTGTTCACGACCGTTTTCAGAAAGGCGATAAATTCGAACCTTTCCCCTACTAATAATGTGAATAGAATTAGCACTTTCACCTGGACTATAAATTATTTGCCCAGCACTATAATGTCGATGGATAATTAATTTATACACTAATTGTCGTTGCTCGTCTGTGAGTGTATTAAATAGATCGAGTCTATCAATACAGTGATGAGAATTTGATATTTTTTCGTCCATAAATTTACCAACTTTCTTTATTACATTATATCAACAAATTGACATCTGTCAATTCATTATACCTTTGATTTCATTATAATGAAGATATTCAAAGACTTTATAAAATTAAAGGAGTAAATAAATGAGTGTAACGTTAAAAGAGCATCAGCAGATGCTACATCAAATGGTTGTTGAATTTTCTCGAAAAGAGATAAAACCATTAGACATGTTAATTGATAAACAAAAAGGATATCCTAAAGCACTTTGGGATAAAATTGTTGAGACGGGATTCTTAGGTTTGATTGTACCTAAATCATTTGGAGGGGCAGACTTTGACCCGATAGCAGAAGCCCAGACAATATTTGATATTGCATCAAATAATGCAAGTGTTGCTTTTACTTTAGAAGGTCACTATAAGACAGTGGACCAACTTAAAAAATATGGTAAAGAAACACTTAAGAATAAGTATCTGCCGCAAGCAAATAAGCGCATTTTTGGATTTGGTTCTACAGAACCACAAGGTGGATCGAATGTAATGGGACACACTGCAAGTGCAGTAAAAGAAGGTGATTATTGGATATTAAATGGTAATAAGACAATGATTACTAATGGAGGACTTGCTGAGGTGTATTTAGTTTTACTTAAAACATCAGAAAATGAATTGACCTGTTTTTTAGTCGATAAAGATATGCCGGGATTTAAATATGGTAAGCAAGAAGATTTCTTTGGAATGAGGGGTACTCCTGTAGGTGAAATATTTTTAGAAAATGTTAAAGTTACAGACGATTATATGGTAGGCAAGATTGGTGATGGTATAAGGATTGGTGATAACGCACATTATGATGCAAGAATCAATATGGGTGCTATTGCAGCAGGGATTTGTCAACATGCACTTGACATAGTGCTTGATTATGCCACAGAAAGAAAGGCTTTGAATAAACCTATCATTGATTTATTTTCTATTCAAAATAAGATTACCGAGATTGCTATTGCAAAAGAAACTACCCAATTGCTTTATGAAGAAGCTGCAAAGCTTAAAAGTCAGGACAAACCTTATGATAAAGTTTCTACTATGGCAAAATCCTATGGTAGTCGTGCAGCATTTAGTGCATGTGATCATGCACTACAAGTATTAGGTGGTTATGGATATAGTAATGAATATCCGGTAGAACATCTATTAAGAGATGCTAGAGCACTGCAAATTGCAGAAGGTTCTCTTGAGAAAATGGTTATAGAAATATCAAAATCAGTTCAAAGTGAAAGGGTGTAACATATGAGTCTACATATCGTTGTTTGTGTAAAACAAGTTCCAGTTTCTAATAACTTAAAAATAGATCCAATTACTAAGAATATGATGCGTTCATCAGAGCCCGGAATTATGAACCCTTTTGATCAAAATGCACTAGAAGCTGCGCTTAAACTTAAAGAAAGATTTGATGCGAAAGTAACTTTATTGTCAATGGGACCTAAAAACTTTGAGATTACTTTACGTCAAGGACTAGCCATGGGAGCAGATGATGCGATATTGCTGAGTTCACGCGGTTTTGGTGGAGCAGATACACTTGCTACAGGTTATGTCTTAAGTCAAGCAATTAAGGCAATTCAAAATGTAAATTTAGTATTTTTTGGGAGACAATCAATTGACGCTGATACTGGTCAAGTGGGACCTATTGTTGCGGAATTATTAGGTTGGCCACAAGTAACCTATATAAGTCAAATAAATTCAATAGATGAAAAATCTATAGAAGCGGTTAGGTTGATGGAACATATGCAACAATCCATCAAAGTCAAACTACCTGCAGTGTTTACAGTTCGAAGTGAACTCAATGTACCAAGATATCCAAGTCCTAGAAGCATTATGTTGAGTTATCAAAAGGAAATAAAGGTTTGGGATGAGCATTCTTTTGAACTGGATTTGAATAGAATAGGTATTCAAGGTTCTCCAACTGTTGTCCGCAAAGTTTGGAATCCAACTAAAGTGGATAAAGAGACGGAATTACTAGGTGAAGACCCAGAAAGTGCTGCACGTAAATTACTACAGGTATTACGTGCACGAGACATTATATGAAGAAGGTAGATTGTATGACACATAAAAATATATGGATTGTTGCTGAACATCATCAAGATATTATTCAACCAGTGACAAAGCAATTAATTACCAAAGCGAATCAAATTAAAGATGATAAAAAAGTGACAGTTATACTTTTTCAAACAAAAGAACAAAAATTAGAACAGCAACTTCTAAATTATGGGCCAGATGAGATCATTACTGTATGTGATGATAGATTAAAGGAAGCTCCAGATTCATTAATTGCTGATTTATTATCTCAGCTAAATCATAAATTTCAACCAAATAGTATTTTATTTGGAGCGACAGTTATAGGTCGTTCAATTAGTGCAAGATTGCAAGCGAAACTATTAACAGGTTTAACGGCGGATTGTCTTGATCTTAAGTTTGAAGAGAATTTACTCATACAAATAAAACCTTCTTATGGTGACAATATTATGTGTGAGATTGTTTGCCCAAACAATTATCCTCAAATGGCAACAGTTAGACCTAACGTCTTCATGGCTACTGAAATTCAAAATAAAGAAACAAAAGTTGTCATAATGAATGATATGAATTTTAAAGAAGACAAACGTATTACAGTATATGAGGAAATACCGTTACTGTCGAAATCGGATAGTATAGCAAATGCAGATAGAGTCATTGCGTTAGGTCGTGGTATGTCTGGAGAAGAACATATCAATAAGGCTAGTCGACTTGCTACAAAACTAGGTGCTAAGATAGGTGTTACACGACCACTTACTGATCTACCATCATTTAGTGTGGACGATCAAATTGGTCAATCAGGAAGTTCGATTGCACCTAAACTATTAATAACACTAGGTGTACATGGTGCAGTTCAGTTTACAACTGGTATTACAAAGTCAAAATATATAGTTGCAATAAACAATAATCCTAAAGCCCCGATATTTGATATAGCTGACTACGGATTTGTAGGAGATGCAAAAAGTTTCGTTGAAGCACTACTAAAACTCATACAATAAGGTAGCACACATCGTTAAATAAAATTAAATGTCTATACTTCTAAGTGTGGATTGGCAACACTTTTTTGGACATTTTTTAAATAGACATCAATTTTCTGTATTCAACTGGTGATAAGTAACCTAATCTACCATGAATTCGCTTTTTGTTGTACCAGTTTATGTATTTAAATAATTCTAGTTCAAGCTGTTCTGCATGTTCAAAACGCTTCCTGCAATATTCGGTTTTAAATGTTTTAAATGTGGACTCTACGACTGCATTGTCATATGGATTGCCAGGTCTTGATAATGAGCGCTTTATATTAAATGTCGAAAGAATTTCATCAATTTTGTTGTTGTTAAACTCTTTACCTCGGTCGGTATGAAATATTTCTATTTCATTTAGTGGAATACAAGCGTTCTGAAATGCCTGTTTTACTAAAGTTGAATCTTTATTGGCTCAGAACTGTGCCCGATAATCTCTCTGTTAGATTGCCTTTTGTTTTAAATGACCCTTTTGTTTTTGGTTCGTTAATCCATTTATAAATTGTCGGTGCAGATATCTCGTACTCACTTGATATGACATTAAATTGATTACCTGACTCATACAGTCTTACAATTTGTTTCTTAAAATCATCTGAGTATCTCGTTCCTTTAGCCATGTTAATTGCCTCTTTCGTGTTCTAATCTTAACATGTCTATTCTAAATCTGTTCAACTAAGTATAACCTATTCAGAACATTAAAATAACTTTTTGCATTAACTCTATGAATTCCGTTAAAACATGCTTTATTAAGATACATAAATCTTGCTGCCGACTCAAGTTCAGAGGCCTGATACTATTGTTTTCTCAATCTATTTGTCTTATCTCATCATAATAGTTTTCTGCATCTTGTGAATGTTTGGTTTATGTTCATCAAGCAATATCAACAACTCTTTTGGTTTAGATTTAATCATTTATTAAACAGAAATTAACTATGAACTCGCATCATTGATCTAACAATTTGTCGGTTGAAGTTCCATAGATAAACCCCCTAAGCTACGAAAAGTTCAACATAACCATTGTAGTTTTTGGGCATGTTGATTATTATCTTATCTATTAATTATCTTTTCCTTCAACTGTTTATCAAAGTGTGTTATTTCGTATCTCATTGTGGCTCACCTCATTGAATTTCATATGAATTGAATAACCTATTTTAATACAATTACGCACCTCTGATGTTATCTTACGCACCCTAAAGAAGTTTGTATAACCTTAAGCAGATTTATCGCTTCTTCTCTTGTTTTTTATAGCAAACATACCAAATCTCTGATCCTTCAAAACCGCAAGATTCGTATAATAGTTTTGGGTTTGTATCATTATAAAGTCTACCTGATACTGTCACAAAATCAGACTTTTTTGATAATCTATACAATAATTCTTCAACAATAATTCTTCCATATCCTTGGCGTTGATACTCAGGGGAAACTTGAACCCACTCAATAACTCCTTCTTTTGTATTCTCATCATACTCCGCTATACCACTCGCAATCATACGACCATCAACAACCATTTTAACCCAAAGTGACTTATCATAAGTTAGATGATTTATCCAACGCTCAACATCCTCAATATTCACAGTAATTCTTTCATTGCTATATGAATTATTAATCTGCAATATTAAATCTTTCATGTCTTGAGCAATCTTAATATCAGAAATTGATTGATGGGGGTTCAAGGGTTTTTCTAAATAGGTATAAGCCTAAAATATTTCTCTACACGATTATATAAATCGTCTTCACGATAGTAACTTTCATGAAATACATCTATATTTGTGGGTTGATTAAATAATAAGTATTTCCAATATGGAATGGATAATTTCGCACACGGATTAACTAAGTATTCTTCCTTTGTCATCTTATTTCCTCATTACTCATAACTTATATTGAACATATCAAGTAATTTCTTATATTTGTCTTGTCCAGACAGACAGGTATCCAGAAGATATCCTTTTTCATTTTTCCACTCTTTTAAACCTCTATAATAAAAGAGTTTAATACTTTCATCAATCGTGAATGGAACAAATCCGTGACGTAAACATTCTTTAAATGCTATTAATCTTCCGACTCTACCATTACCATCTTGAAATGGGTGTATACATTCAAATTGATAATGAAACCCTATTATATCTTCAAAAGAATACTTTTTTTTGATTTCGTATTTACCAATCAAGGAAATTAATTCGCTTTGAACATTAGAAGGTTTGGTTGTCTCTATACCACCCACCATGTTTGGTCTTTGTTTATACTCGCCAACATTAAACCAATCGAGTTTAGCATCACTTGTTCCCGTTTTTAATATTCTATGTAAATCCTTAATTAATGCTTCAGATAGTGGCTCTAAAGCAGATTTAATCATATAGTCAATACATCTAAAATGGTTTTGAGTTTCTATAATATCATCAACATTTATTGAACTATCTTTTTCTAGTCCAATAGTGTTAGTTTCAAAAATGTGCCTAGTCTGATCAGATGATAGTTGGCTCCCTTCAATATGGTTTGAATTATAAGTTAATAGTATTTGTGTTTCATGATAAATACTTCCTTTAATTCTGTGGGACATTTCTTCTCTTAATCTTTGATATAAGATAGATGAATTTTCTACAGTCAGAAATGATACAATATCATTGATACTAACCGATAAGTATTTACAGATAGATTCCAGTGTCTGAAGTGAAACATATTCACCTTTTCTAAATTTAGCTTGAGTTGCTGATGAAATGTTCAAATCCTTTGACATTTCTGATATTGATATATTTTTCTTACTTAGCACTTCAAATAATCCTCTATAAATTATTGACATTGTAAATCACCTCTCACATATATTATAGCACATATGTTTAGTTTTGAGAATATTTTTTAACTGAATGTTTAGTTATATAAACATATATACATTTGTGCCATTATTGTTTTAGTTAAATATTGATCTGCTTTTTATGTGTTCGCTGATTTAAGACTAGTAATCGTGTAAAATTCAATTAAATAGTGTAGAACCCAATCAATTCGCGCAATCATAATATCATTCTAATATATTTATCTTTATTTTCGGCTACTATTCACACCAAATACAACATTACATTTTTATGGAAATGTTACTAGATATATAAAATAAATGTAAAGACTTTTTCCCAATTATTATTGTTATTTTGTTCCAATAAATATGGAAATATACTCAACAAAAATTAATTTACACGGTATAATCGTGTAAATCATATTTAAATCGTGTAATTTGAGATGTAATCGTGTAAGCATTTGAATTTTTTACTATGATAAGCTACCTTATATTGATTTTTATGAGATTTAGCATAAATCTAAATATACTGAATGGCTTTATTAAGACAAAAAAGTCTGATACATAAAAGTATCAGACCAATGCTTGTCTAATGTGTGATGCTACCTATTTTGATACAAATTAGCACCCCATAAATTTTTTTTAGCACCATTAACGAATTTTAGCACCCCTTAATGTATCAATATTATTGACTAATATCGTGCTATTTTCCCATATTTATTGTTTTGGAACTTGAATCTCATCGACCAACATATATACATCATCTATGATATCAAAGTAAAGATGTATTTCATATGTAAGATCATGATTTATTATTTTGACTATGAGTTCATTTCCGTTGTATTCTCTTTCTATTTGATCAATTATCGATGGATAAATCATTGAGTTCAATTCAGCAATTGGATTAAGAAATACATCTGATTTAATTTCGTAGACATCATAATAATAGTCCATCATACTTTGAGTTCTAACTAAAATAATATTAGATCCTTCTACTTCATATGCTTTACTTGCAAAACCAAAACCAATACCTAAAAATAGCAATAGTGCAAGACCAATACCAACAATGCCAGTGATTAAACTTATAACAAATTTTATGAGTGGCTTTATATTATAGTTCAAAAGAATTATACCGATTGTAATTAAATACAAGGCTATGATTGGGTAAATGAACCAATCCATCGAAAATACATAAGTAAATAAATAGACAAACTCTATCTCTTTTAACATAACTAAAACAAAAAACATATAAAGTAAAAATATGAAACTCGCTGCAATCATAATAATACTATTTCGATTTAATATACTACTTTTCATTATTTCCCCATTCCCCCTTAATTTTTTTGGTTAAATTTTTATGCAATACACTACAAAAACATCGTCATATAGACCGGCAAATAGATAACATCATCTTTTTGAGTCAAATCTTTTGTATGAATGATGTATTTTTTACCAAGTTTGTCTTTGAACTTGTTACTAAACTTGTCCATTGATGACTTTGTATAGTTTTTACCCGACTTAACTTCAACTGGCGATATTTTAGTTGGTCTAGATTGATCTATAATTAGAAAATCTATTTCCATCGTATTTGACCTGTCTTGATTATCTGCTCTTGAGTAAAAATATAATTTCTTATTTAAAGCTGTAAACATTTGTGCAACGATATTTTCAAATATCATGCCGTTGTTAACTTCAAGGCGATCTTGAATAATTGCTTTTGCTACTTTTTGATGCATGTCATCGTTTTCACTGAATGCTTGGCTTAAGAGTAAACCGGTGTCTGCCATATACATTTTAAGTGTCAACCTGTCACGATTTAAAGATAATCCAAAATTAGGATCTGATGCATTAAAGCATACATTTGTAATCATCGCTTCATCCAACCATGTAAAAGCATCCTCATAATCTCTAAATCTCGCATCTTTCGATAATGAACTTAACATAAACTTCTTTTCGTGTTTTGATAATTGACTAGGAATCTCATCAAAAATACTGAGTACTTTATGTTCATATCCTTTAGCATATTTTGAAATGTCATTCTTATATAATTTTAGGATGTCTCTTTTAATTCGGTCAACTTTTGTATAATCATTAGTATTTAAGAATTCCATAACTGCTTGAGGCATACCACCAATTAACAAGTACTGTCTAAATAGTTTCATAATCGTTGAATGAATTTCAGCTAGAGGTTTTAAAGATTCAAAATGCTTTTTTATAAGAGGAATAACATCACCTCTACCAAGCGCTATACAAAATTCTTCGAAATCAAGGGGATACATTTTGATCGCTCTTTCTTCTGAAGGTATTAATATGCCTTCAACATTACGTTTGATGGATAATAAAGAACCTGTCTCGATATAATCATAACGGTTGTCATTCACTAGATGTTTTATCAGTTGTCTTGCTTGAGGAAAAAGTTGCACTTCATCAAATACAATAAGTGACTGTCTTTCATAAAGTGTCGTCCCAGTGATTGATGTTAGGAAAAAGAAAAAATCATCTAAATTCGATGCGTATCTTTTGAAAAGCGATTTAATTTCATCACTAGCAATACTAAAATCAATCAGTATGTATGATTTGTATTCTTTTTTTGCGAAAGCTTCAACCACTGTGCTTTTCCCAACACGCCTTGCACCTTCGATGAGTAAAGCAGTTTTACCATTTTCATTTTTCCAGGAAAGCAGTTGCTTATATATTTTACGCTCTAACTTCATTAGGATCACCTCTTACAACTCTATTATACACGTTTTTTGATTTTTAAAACAATATATTTAACACGTTTTTTGATTTTTTAATGTTTTCTTATATCACTTTATTGAAAATTTACTTGTAGGTATCAATATATCTACTTCGAGTTAGCTACTCTCAACATTGTATAATCGTGTCAATTGTTAGGTAATCGTATAAATGATTGAATTATAGTGTGAAGTGGTAGTTAGTCATTTATAATATAGAAGTATATTTACTTGATTTCACGATTAATTAATAGTCTAAAATTCTGAATATAGGAAAAAAATCTCCTTTCTGCATGAAAAAAGGCCTGATACGAATTGTATCAAACCTATGCATTCAATATGAGTTGCATGCCGTATTTTAATACAATTACGCACCCCTGATAGGATTTTACGCACCCCTGCTGAAAAGTTACGCACCACCTAAAATTCGCCCATTAATGTTAGAGTTCAAATCTCATTATCTCCGTTGGAACGTGTAACCTATTTTAATACAATTGCGCACCCCTGATTGTTTTTACGGTCTCCTTAATTGTGACTCAATTAACCATTTAAAATTGATATCCTGTAAACTGTCGAAACATAACTATTATAAATACCGAATAGTCCATATCAAAACTTCAACCATCTCTTTAGGTTTTAACTGCAAATCAAAGTAATATGTGTTTCTTAACTTTCATCGACAATACGTTTGATTTCATCTAAAATGGCATACATAATCATTTGATGGCTTGGGAAATCGTCTAATGCTACTCCAGTATAGTGATTCACATGACATTGATCATAAGTGTAGGTTATAAGATCTGATGAGCTATCATCAGGATCAATGAAATTCTCTAATGTTGTACTATTTGATGACCCATTATTAACAATCAAAACATAGTAGCATTGCACGTTATATAAATCTTCTATTTGTTCTTCAGTTGCAAAATCTTCAGATGTATATTTTTCCATATCAATAACTAAAAAGTTTTTGACTCCATATCTCCAGTCAGGTAACCCTTCAACACTTAATATATTTATTGATTCATAATCTTCATTAAAATCAATAGTGTCACTATAAACATAAATATTAGCTTTGCTTTTTTCAATTGTTGAAATAATATCATAATAATCATTTGGTAATCCATCTGGTATTTTTTTGTTAGGTAAGACAAACGCAAATATAATAGCAATTGTAACTACAACACCTACAATCACTAATGTATAGCCAAAGTCTGTTTTTTCAGATTGTAACTTTCTCATTTTTTTCTCAATAGAAAAGAGTTATTGATAGTTCTTCTTCTATTCCAAACATTTGCCATGAATCAGGACCACTTTGAGAATGAAAGCGTGTTGTGAGTTTGATTGTATTCACAAAATTACCAGCAGTAGAGTTATTACTATTTGACATATCAACCAAAAATGCTGCTTTGTTGTAGGTCATTGCATTTCGATAAGAGCAATCAAAACCTGAACAACTATATCTATAATCCACTTCAAATTCTTGAGTATCTGCTTGGTGACCAAAATACAAATCCAACTCATTATCATCAAATGTTACAGAACCAGAAGCTTTAATTTGATCTGAAACTTCAACGGATGCTGTATAACTAAAAGTATCAGGTTCATCACGAGGTGTCGGCTGTTCCATTAAAAATCCAGTACCAGTGATATAAGCTCCATAACCAAAATTTTTAAATGAGCCATCAATATCTGAATAGATGTTTTGATTATAGGTATATCCATCATACAACCTCTTTATATTGAAAATCCCCCATGGTATTTTAATGTCTTTAGGTTGAGATGTAACCTGAATAATAGCCAATGCCCAATTTGAATTTGTTTGATCTTCGTATACAGCTCCTTTTACTTTAGACCAACCAATAGCATAGTTTACATCGTTTTTCACCTTGTAAGTGTAAGTTGAGTAATACTTGTAATCTTTTGCATCTCCATATTGGGTGCTACTTACATCAAAACCCATACCAACTGCTGTTGAATCAGCATGTACACTTCCTAAATCAACATTCACAGTAGCAAATAACGTCAACATTGCAAAAATCAAAATTTTCTTCATTCATTTTTGTATGCTCAAAACAATATTTCCTTATTTGAGCACATCTCCTTTCTTAACCTTTGCTATATTATACATCTCTTCTTTTTATTTGAATAGGGCGTATATGGCCGATTTACAGGTTTTTTTACATATAATTTTAATAGTTATTTAAAAATATCCGTATGGAGAGCATTTGAATATTATTGGGAAGGATGAAGATTTGCCTATATTCTATTCAAAAAACCTGTAAATCAATATTACGTTTTATTTTTTTAATTTTATATCAATTTTAAACAACCCGAGAGGGTTTTTTCTGATTCTTTTAAAGATGTTTATCACATATATAGTGTATTGAGTTATTACAAGTTAAACATTAAAGAGTAATTATAATTCATTAGAAAATTCATCAAATTAGGAACGTAACCCTACTATTTTTCACCAGAGTTATTTGAAAGTAATTTATGTACATTTTATCAATATTATTAACACTGTGTATTTGAAAAAAACTTGAACTGATACCAAAAACTTGTACTTAGAGTTCTTTGTGGTTATTGTACCACTGATTTATTCATGAGTCTATATTGGATTGGAGAATCCCCACCTAAATCGTGTATTTTTATAGCACCCCCTCCCAAATCGTGTAGAAATTTTAGCACCCTTTGTTCTAATCGTGTAAAGAAGGAAGTTAAGAGTATAATTTTGTCAATAGTTTTGAGTCGTTATAATTACTATCACTATGCTAAAAAGCGTGGAGATCGACAAATAAACGTTATTTTTGGGCTATTTTGACTAAATTTAAGCACAAAAAAAGGCCTGATACAATTTGTATCAAACCTATGCTTCTTATATGTATTGTGTGACCTATTTTAATACAAATTAGCACCCTTATGATTTTTTTAGCACCCCTACTAGATTTTATACAGCCCTTTAAAAATAGCTCAACTTATGAAAACGTCGAAAATGACTGTTGTATTTGCTTTATACAGTCAAATAAGTAATTAAACCTTCAATTTAAATATCATTAATACGTGGTTATGTATTTAAGATCCTCCACTCTGACATGTATGGGCCAGTATCATTCGTATCATCATGTATTACATAAACGAACCATATCACTTGGAGATATGACTAGAAAATGTACGCACAAAAACGAAACTAATATATGCAAAAATATTAAAGAGATTTTCATTATTTAGTTACTCCAATCACTCATAAAAATAATAAGCCGTAAACGTACCGCCAGGTTCATCGTTGAAAATAGTGCTATCCCCAAAAACGACACCTCCATCTTTATGTTTAAAATATAACGTACATCCTGCACCATTAATAAAAATTGCTTCTGGTGCAAATATATGGAAATAAATTTCACCACTATTTATAATCAATGAATCTATATCAATTTTATAGATTATTGATTTGTGAAACTCTATTGTATATCCACCATCAGGTATTTCATTTGACCATTGATGAATGGTAAAAAGATTTTTAGAATCACTAAAATTACTCCAATTTTCTTGATGTAGAGATTGAATTATATTCCCTGAACGATCGCTCAATGACACATCAAAAATTACATTTTCAAAGGAATTATAAATATCTTCGCTTGTAATCAATGTATTTATGTTATGTCCATAAAAAACCTCTACATACGGTTCATTATCAAACGTAAAAAAACTGTAAGCCACCCTTATATTTCCATATACTTTTGATTGTCCTCTAATTGCATCCAATCCTTCAGAAAACCAAACAACTTTTTCTGTAGAAACCGTTTGTGTATTTATTGAATCAATTTTATCGCTTGATTCCGCTGAAGAACATGCAACAACAAACACACTTACAAAAATAATTAATAAACTAAAAGATATCTTTTTCAAATTTTTTCACCTCTTATCTTTCTGACTTATTATTTCAACTTCATAATATATCTAAGTTTAGATTTTGTCAATATCTGACTGTGTATTTGTATATGTCAATATGCAAGTGTGCTGTAACACCTGATGTCTAAGGTAAACAAGTTAAACCTATGGGTTTCACATATCAAAAATTATGAAAATTACTTAATTCTAACTATGAAAAGTATTGAAATATTATTTAAATTGTGTAAATCGAGGGCAAATCGTGTAATTTTATTTGTAATCGTATAAAGGCATCTGAATTTTGAATCAAAATTGATCTTTCTGTATCAGTGAATTTATAAATTGCCATGTATCAGGTCATCAATCGTCATATTATAGATTTGAGATAATCCGTAGATGACATCAAGTCTTACAAATCTGGTTCCACTTTCGTAACTTTTTAAAGTTGCTTCACTTATATTTAGAAGATTTGCCACAAACTTCAATGACATTCCATGATATAGCCTTTGATGCTTTATCGCTTTAC
>Ga0265293_10009647_pt1 | contig 13811 bp, 10 predicted proteins | sample Munlanlewell138R_FD_192505 | JGI IMG/M metagenome (GOLD analysis project Ga0265293, IMG submission 192505) | Leachate microbial communities from a municipal landfill in Southern Ontario, Canada - Leachate well 138R | ecosystem: Engineered > Solid waste > Landfill > Unclassified | place: Canada...
CCGTGCCTTACAAGCAGAGGGTCGGCGGTTCGAATCCGTCAACGCCCACCCGATTATCAAGCACTTATCGATTCAGTTCGGTGAGTGTTTTTTCTTTTACATTGATTTGTGATCAAAAAACAAATTGAGAAAGAATGAAACAATTAGTTTCGATGAGGATACATCTGCTCTTTGTCAGTGCGTTTTTTTTAAAAGTTCTTGTAAGCGATCGTACTTAATTGTGGTTACTGAAAGTCAAATGACAATCCCGAGGACTCACTTACTATGAGCCACTTCTTATTTGATAATCTCCATTCAGATAAATACTCCCCACCAATCGTTTCACCAGAATTCAGAATTGCTTTCCATTTACCTTTTTCCACTGCAATCGAATCACTTACGCTAATACTGGTAGCCTTTATCTCAGTAAATTTGTACCTGGTTGTTTCAGTATTATAGTAATTCCGAATGAACTCCTTGCCACACCCTCTCGAAACGAGACAAGCATCATCACGATACAGTTCCACTAAAGAATTAATATCTCCACGATTGAAGTATTCCATGAACTCTGTATTGGTCCGTTCAATTATTTTCCTGACTTTTGTGTCTGACTGCCCAAAAGTCATGTTTGTTAAAGACGAAATCCCAAAAATAATCGCAAATAGTGCTACTGATAAAATTGATACTTTTTTCATTGTGTTTGTTTTTAAATTAAATAGATCAATAAAGCTTATATAAAATTGCTCGAGCCGCATTCCTGAACCTCCTTTTATATCTACTCTTTGGGGATTTAAGACGTTTTCATAATCAAGTTCCAAAACATCAAGAATCAACTTAACAGTATACATTCTAGGGGTTACCTCTCCGGCTTCAATGCGCTGTAGAGTACGCACGCTTAGATTACATTGCTCAACAAGTTGCTCTTGCGTCAATCCTTTTGATTTTCTGTAATCAGCAATCTTTTTCCCTAATTCCGGTTGTTGAATCATTTTGAAACTTTTCTGCAATTTTATATCTTAACTTAAAAACATACCACGAATTTATATCGTTTTATACCTGACATTTACCCGACAATCAATGTGAGTTCTCCAATACGCTCATCAACCTGTTAGGTGTGTCAGCTGATGACCATTCTTATCTGCCCAACTATGTGTCTTTTTCGTTGATACTTCAGATTGACATTATCTTCTCTCCGGCCTTCATGTAGTTAGTAAAAGGCTCTCCCATATATCTGACATTTATGCCAAGTTTCATCAATCTATCAGTCACACCTGCCCTGTCACAGCACTCTTTGCATGCTTCAACATGCACACCCTGACCAAGCATTTCAATGATCTCGGATTGTACTTGCGTATCAGTTCCAACAAGTCTTGCTGATGCACCCCAGATGATCACATTCACATTTTTCCACCAACCTCTTATTTTAGAATTGGTGGCATACATGATCACCATATTCAATGCGGTCTCTTTGTTATCAGTTGTCCATAAAATATTTAGCTTGTCCATTGAATTGAAGTATTTAGTGGTTGTTGATGAAGATTCATTTAATCCCTTTGCAGTGGTGGAAACATACGTTTCTCGTCAAGCAAATATTGTTAACAAAAATAGTTGTAATTTGTGTAAACAAAGAATGAAATCAATAAAAATGAATCATATTTTCAACTGTCACCTGTATCTGCCGATCCCTTTTCCCTAGAATAAAATCTTGTAACTGATATAGGGAAACATGATTGCCAGTTCGTAAGGTTCAATCCAATTTCTTCTGAAATTATAGGCATGTCCCAGAAACTCCTTTTGCAACAATAAGTTCTTAACCTGTAGAATAATTGAATGAGCAATTTTTGGTTTGTTGATTGTGTAGTTCATCGAGATATCGACATAAAAATTGGTAGGTGCCTGTTCTTCATAAATCCTTGAATTGTCATACACCACAAACTGACTGCTGAGCGATTTTTCCATATCGACCGGAGCATATCTTCTTCCTCCCAGTATGGTAAATTTTCCGTTCAGGCTGAATCTGTTCTCTTTCTTCACCTGCCACTCCTTACCCCCCAGGATATTGAGTACAAAATTCTGATTGTACCTTGTATTTCTCTCCACGCCATCACCACCCACATATTTAGAATTGAACAACGAGGTAGTCAACATATAGTAATAGCTGTTTCTCATGGCGCGCTCTAAGGTGATATCCACACCGACATTCGTGCCGGTACCACTGTTCAATAGCGTTGATAAAAAAAACATCTCGTTGTTGTAGTTAATCATCGAGAAAGAACTATCCGGTACGACAGGCACATCAAACAATTGCTGATAATAGGGTTCGACTCTCAGATGTACGTTCTGCGATATGTTCCAGTCATATCCCAACACAAAATGATCAGCTTTCGTAACCTCCAGCTCCATATTAGGGGTCTCAAGTCCGTTGTTGTTATCCACTTCCATGAGATAGATCCTCAGGGGTTCTATCCTGCTATGTCTACCGTAGGCGAAACTCAGTTTATGATTGTCAGAGAGCTTCCGGTTTATACCGAGCCTGGGTTCAACAGTTACCTTGTTGTTTGTATTGAGCATCATGAAGTGCAAACCTGCATTGAGATCCATCTTTTCTGTCAGCTTGAACTTCGATTGGGAATAGAACTGATAATACCAGGCATGATCATTGCTTTTTACAAAAAAATCGGGACGATCATTGATCGCCACATCCGTGTTCGCTGCCACATCGTATTTGTATTGTAATCTATTGACTGTTAAGCCTGTTCTGTTGGAATGCCTGTTACTGAACTTATGATTCAGAAAACCTGCAAAACTATATTTGTAGTCGATCTCATTCTGGTCAGAGACAGGTATCTCCTGAAGGTCCGGCCGGAAATAGTTATTCTTGTTGATATACTCAGTAGCAGAAAATGAAACAGTCGAGGAGAGATAGGAGTTGTTACCGATTATTTTCCTGTGGTTCATGCCTGAAGCGGTTAGATTGTAACGAATATCATAATCGTAACTGTCATAATTCGTCTTCCACTTTGAGGGATCTTTCTCATTCAGAAATTTGATGCTTCCCATCCCGTTGATGCTCCATAATGAGAAGATACCGGCGTTTCTCGTGGGGAAATTTAATTTTAATGACACGTCTGAGTAGGAAGGCAGCCCTGTCACTTGCGGGAGCAGGTCCTGTAACAACCCATAGGTTGAATACCGATAATTCAATAGAAAGGAGGCATTCTTTCCTTTGGCAAAGGGTCCCTCGGCAGCAAAGTCAATCCCATACGAGCCTACCTGCACGGCATACTCCCTTTTTGTATTGTTGCCGGTTCGTAGATTGATATCAAAAACGCCGGAGAGTGCGTTCCCATATTCTGAAGGAAAGGCACCGGTGAAGAAATCAGAATTGGAAAGCATGTTACTGTTGAAGATCGTGTTTACCCCACCCCCTGAAAACAATCCTGCCAGGTGATTGGGAGCAGGTATCTCCACTCCTTCTACCCTCCAGAGGATGCCCTTGGCCGCATTTCCTCTTATCACGATTTCATTGTTCTCCACAGTGCTCGGGGTTACACCGGCAAAAGTACTGGCCAGTCTGGAGGGGTCATCCATTCCTCCGGCATATCGACTGGCATCTTCCACTGAAAATGTTTTCGCCGATAAGGTTGCCATCTGATTCATCGCTTCATCACTCTCAATATTCGGCGTTATCACCACCTCGCCAAGATTAGTAAAGCTCTCGATTAGTGGAATATTCAGGACAACCTCCTTCCCCGAGCTGACAAGCATATCAGACACAAAATAATTTTCGTAACCAATGTAGCTTATCTGAATGGATATCCTGCCTACCGGAACCTCGTTAAGCACAAAATTGCCTTCAAGGTCCGATGTCGTTCCAATAAACGGGTCCGAACCGATCACAGAGATATTCGCTCCGGGTAAGCCTGCAAGTGATTCACCATCGAATATTTTCCCTCTTATCTGTTGGGTAATTTCCTGTGATATTGCAGAGAATGACAGCACAACAAGAAACAGAGCCAGATATATCGTTTTCATGCATTCAGTATTGAAATGAATAAAGTGCAAATATCTGAACACTTTCCCTTTCGTTCAATACTGAAAAATCAGTATTATATCAATCCAAGCTTTGCCGCAATATGAACTGCCTCCATTGAATTGCTTACATTTAACTTCTCCAGGATCTTTTGCCTGTGTGTGTTCACGGTATGCACACTGATAAAAAGCTTATCGGAGATCTCTTTACTTAACTCACCCTCTCTGATATGTTGAAGAATCTCAATCTGCCTTTTGGTGAGCGCCATCTCTTTATTGACTTTCGGCCTGAGTAAACGAACAAACTCACCCGTTTTAAAATTCAATATCTGCGCTTTTAAGCGCTCGCCCACCTCCTGGTTGGGTGAAATATCGAGGATGCTCAATGCCAGCCACACATTCCCCCTCTTATCCAGCTCAAGTGTCTGCTGTTGTTCTATCACCCTGGTATATTGATTTGATGCGTTCAGTATTCTGAATTCGTTGATAAGTTTACAATTCAGTCGTAGCTCACTTGAAATATTAGTCAATAGATCAAATAGCGTGATCCCATTCTCCAGTAATACAAGATAGTCCTCCGGATGTATTTTTGAATCAATGAAGTACTCCCCTACCTCTTCAAAATCCTTTTTTGTGTATCCCAGGAATGTCTCGAAATTATAGGAATGGAATACATGTTTCTTCTGAAACAGGTCAAATACAGTTATGATGGCATTGCTTGTTTCAGCCAGCCTCTGCAATACAGGTATCTGTTTTTCAAGAATGGAATAGTCCAGATCCTGTTCATCAAACTGCTGACTTTCCAGTAGATTGTTGTACATTTCATGGAGTTTGTCGATATCATTTCTCCCGGTTTGCATTTTATTGTCTCTTTGTTTTCAAGCTGATATAAAAGGATTGATAATACGGCTTTTTTTAACTCATACTGATGTCAGCCCATCGCCTTATTGATTTTTCTTTTTATCAACCAATTCAATCGTGTGAGTCAATAATTCAATCCCTCCAAAATCACCATGTCCGGGAATCACTGTTTTAATCTCAGGGTATTCTTTCAATACCTTCTCCACCGTCATACCCCAATCATCAACTACTGCATCAGACAAATTACCCAGTCCGTTTGAATCGATTGACTTTATCAGGCAACCGCCAAAAAGAATCTTTTCAGACGGGATCCAAACCGTGATATTGTCAAATGAATGTCCCGCTCCAAAATAACGACATTCAATCTGCTCTCCGTTAAAATCGAAAGTCAGCGAATCAGTGAAAGATGTTGATGGAACGGGTAGTCCAATCTCTTTGCATTTCTTGATTGTCTTTGCATTTGCAATTGATTCAATACCAATGCTTTCTAAGTAACCCAATCCACCCAAGCAATCATCGTGAAAATGACCAATTATCAATTTAACCAAATCAACCGACATCGATTCTTTCAGATAGTTTGTTAGTCTCTCTGTTTTATCATTGTCCATCGGTGTGTCAATTATCAAAGCCTGCCCGTTTCTAATTACAATCAGTCCGTTTGAAGGAAATCGCCCGAAATCATCAAGATGATGCCAGGTCACATGGACAAAAACAGAATCCTGAAGATAAATCAATTGAATATCCTCATCTATCACGATTCTTTCTTTGGTCTGTGCTTTGGATGATAATAATCCAATCAGTACGAATATGAAGATCAGAAATACCTTGTTTATCATTTTATTACTCCTTTCACCTTTCAAACAGGGGTTTTTTACGAAGATTCATTTAATCCCTTTGCAGTGGTGGAAACATACGTTTCTCTTCAATGCCGCGTTCACATTGTTCACAAAAATAATTTTTATTTATGTAAACTACGAAGAAATCAATGATAATTTCTTCAGGGTCACGTAAGTATATCCATCCTTGACCCGGACCGAAGAATACACACCAATGATGGAGCATACTTCACTTAATAGTTTCTAAATAATGTAATAATCTCTTCATTTTATTTCAACCATTCTGTAACATTCAGATTATACCTTTGCCGCGGTAAAAGGAGCTGCTTTAGGTTAAGGCTCCGTAAAAATCTAAAAAATGTAATATGAATCTATCTACTTATCATCATCAGCGAAAAAAAATGCAGTTGTTGCACTTATCGACATCCATGATCATCTTACTGCTCTTCTCCTGTAAAAATGACCCGGTAAGTGTCACAGGAGATTTGCATGACCCATCCAGGCCGCTTGTGGTCACCTCATATCATCCCACCGAAGGGGGAGCGAAAAGCAAGATCCTGTTGAATGGCGAAAACTTCGGAACAGATGTCAGCCGGATTGAGGTCTTTTTCAATCACAAGAAAGCGGCTGTTGTTTCCTCGAGCGGTAACCGGATCTATGCCATTGTACCTCGTCTGCCGGGTGATCAGCCAATCATCAAGGTGGTAGTGGGTGATCAATCGGCTACCTATGAAGATCCTTTCCTCTATACTGCACAGGCACAGGTCACCACAGTCACCGGAAACGGTACCCAGGATTTCCTGGAGGGTCCACTCGACCAGGCACATCTCTATGGGAAATACCTCGATCTCGATGCTGAGGGTAACCTCTTCATGTCGTGGCGCGATGGCGGTACATGGGGGGTAGCCAGGATCAGTGAAAAAGAGAATATTGTCACTGCGCTGATTGAAGCAAAGACCACCGCAGAGCGTGTGCTTTATGCCAACGGCCTCACTGTGGACCGTAAGACCGGCATCCTTACCGCTTCACACGAATCGGTGCCGGAGGTTTTTTTCTCCTTCGATCCGCGGGAAGCATGGAATCCGCGTCAACGCAACGCCAGGTTCTCGGAGACTGATTACGCCTCCATTGTATGGAACGACCGATATGCGAACTTCGTCACATTTAGTCCCTACGACAATCATCTCTATACCCGTTTCCGTGATGGGAAGGTTGCCAGGATCAACCCCGACAGCTACGAGGCTACTATCATCCATCAAGGTCCATATGGTTCCCAATACGGACAAGGGATAAACCCCTTAAAACCATGGGAGCTTTACATTACCCTGCACTCAAACGCTAACCCCATTGAATTCCGACAGGGGATCATGGTACTCGACCTGCGTGACCCCGACAGTGGATTTAAACGGCTGAATGCACCGGGAGGAAGCGGATTCCGCGACGGTCCCGTAGAAGACGCCGTATTTAACTACCCGAAAGATATCAAATTTGATAACGACGGGAATATGTTCATTGCTGATTATGGTAATCACTGCATTCGCATGCTCTCTGCTGATGGGATTGTATCCACGGTAGCAGGACAACCCGGAACGGCAGGTTACAAAGATGGCGGCCCGATAGAATCGCTGTTTAGAAACCCCTGGGGAGTTGCCGTCAATGAACAGGGAGAAATCTACATTGCTGATTGGGGGAATGCACGTATTCGCAAATTAGTTATCGAATAATTAACATATTTTACTATGAAGATCATTCACATTTTGTGCTTATTACCATTGTTCTTTTTCCACATGGTTGTTTTTGCTCAGCAAGGAGAAGAAGTAAGAATTGCAGGAACAGTGCTCGATGAATTCGGGGAGGCGCTTCCCGGTGTATCCGTGTATATAAAGGATAGACCCACCGCAGGTACTTCCACCGATGTTGAGGGGAAATTTTCTATTACGGTAGCATATGGTGACCGACTGGTTTTTACTTTTGTGGGTTACGACCCCATTGAACATGTCTCGGTGAGATCTACCGATAACTTGGTCATGCAATTCTCCGAGATGGGTGTCGGACTGGAAGAATTCGTGGTCGTGGGATTGGGGGCCACGGAGAGAAAAATTAGCTCCGTGGGTGCCATCTCCTCGGTAGATGTAGGAGATCTCCAGGTTCCCGCACGCTCCGTTGCCAATCTTCTTGGTGGACGGGCAGCAGGTATTATCTCACTGCAAAACAGTGGAGAGCCCGGACAAAACATCTCAGAATTTTGGGTTCGCGGCATCGGCACCTTTGGAGCCAACAGCAACGCGCTGGTTCTGATCGACGGATTGGAGGGCGACCTTAACACGATCGACCCGGCTGATATCGAGAGCTTCTCGATCCTGAAAGATGCATCTGCCACTGCCGTATATGGTGTGAGGGGTGCCAACGGGGTGGTGCTGGTCAACACCAAGAAAGGCATCGTGGACAGAACCCAGATCACTGTCCGTGCCAATGTGACCTTATCCCAACTCAACCGCCTACCGGAATATCTGCAAGCGTACGACTATGCCAAATTGGCCAATGAAGCCTCCGTTGTGCGGGGTGATGCTCCACTATATAGCGAGACCGAGTTGGGGATTATTCAAGATGGTTTGGATCAGGACATGTATCCCAATGTGAACTGGCAGAATGAGATACTCAACAAGCATTTTTGGCGTCAAAGTTACTATGTGAGCGGCCGGGGAGGAAGTGAAGTGGCACGTTATTTCCTCAGCTTGGGTGCAAACACCGAAACAGCAGCCTACAAGGTGGAAACAAACAGTCCCTACGCTTCCAATGTAGGGTTTAACACCTACAATTACAGGATCAACCTTGATCTGAACCTGACCAAGAGCACAAGCGTGTTCCTCGGATCGGATGGTTTCTTCTCACAGTTAGATCAACCCGGCATAGCCAACACGGAGTATATCTGGAATTCCCAGGCTCAGCTCACCCCGTTGACTATCCCGATGGTCTATTCAAACGGGCTCTATCCCGGTATCGGGGGAGGGGCCCAATCCTCACCTTACGTGATGATTAACCGCACGGGTAAAGCATCCAATCAGTCATTTAAAGGAAAAACCACGCTGGCTCTGAATCAAGATCTGGCCAGTGTGCTTGATGGACTGAAATTCCGGGTACAAGGAGCCTATGACATCCACAGTTTCTTTAACGAACGCCGCTTCATTCAGCCTGCTCTTTATGAAGCTACCGGCAGGAATTACGATGGAACACTCGTCACGATAGAACGCGTGCAGGAACAGAAAGCATCCTACAGCAAATCAACAAATCAGTATCGGAAATACCACCTGGAAGCAGTACTGAACTATGATCAGATATTCAACGAAGATCACCGCACCTCGGCACTGATCTACTACTACCTCAGTGATGCCAAGCACACGAGAGATGCGACCAACAACCTGGCTGCTATCCCGCTGCGTTATCAGGGGCTTTCCAGCCGGTTGACCTATGGTTTTCGGGATACATACCTGCTTGATGTGAACTTCGGCTACACGGGATCTGAAAATTTCCAGCCTGGAAGACAGTATGGTTTCTTCCCATCCATCGCGCTAGGGTGGGTGCCAACCAGTTATGAATTCATGAGAAAAAATATTCCATGGCTGGACTTCTTTAAGATCAGAGCATCTTATGGATCTGTGGGCAACGACCGAATCACCAGCATCCGATTCCCTTACCTGACAAAGGTAAATGAAGGATCCGGTTCAGCATGGGGGTTGCCGGGCATCGAAACAATCGGTGAGACCCGTATTGGTGCTGATAACCTTGAGTGGGAGAGAGCCGTAAAATCGAATCTTGGGTTCGAAGGGAAGCTTTTCAACAACAAGGTGGATTTCGTGCTCGACTTATTCAGGGATCAGCGAAATGGCATCTTCCAACAGCGGGTACAGGTCCCAGAATATGTGGGTGTGATTTCCAACCCTTTTGCTAACGTGGGACGCATGCAAAGTACGGGAGCTGACGGGAACTTCAGCTATGCTACCGAAATCTCTCCCAGCGTCGGGTTTACCTTACGAGGCAACTTCACCTACTCCAAGAACATGATACAGAACTGGGAACAAGCCTACCTGGAATATCCATACCTGGAGTATAACGGATTCCCCTACAACTCTATCCGGGGATATCACGCCATCGGCCTCTTTAAAGATGAAGAGGATATCAAGTATAGCCCGCAACAGACCTTCGGACCGGTTATGCCGGGAGATATCAAGTACAAGGATGTAAATGGTGACGGTGTGATCGACATCATGGATAAAGTACCCTTGACCCACAGCAATTACCCTTTGACCATGTATGGCTTTGGAGGTGAGTTTCGCTACAAAGACCTGACTCTGGGACTGCTGTTCAAGGGAACTGGCAAAACCTCATTTTTCTATGTGGGGCAACCCACCACGGTGAGTGGCGTTACAGAGGTGAACGGGATGGGTTACATGCCATTCTTCCAGGGGAACCAGGGTAATGTGCTCACCATGGCTGCTGATCCCGCCAACCGATGGATCCCGATGGATTATGCCTTGCAGCAAGGCATTGACCCGGCACTGGCCGAGAATCCCAACGCCACCTTTCCTCGCCTTCAATATGGAAACAACACCAACAACAGTCAGCTCTCCACTTTCTGGGAAGGAGATGCACGTTATTTGAGACTGCATGAGGTGACATTGAATTACCATGTGAGTCCTGATTTCTTGAAGCGTATCGGCATCTCTTCCATGGACCTGCAACTGGTGGGCAGCAACCTCTACATATGGGATAAAGTGAAGATTTTTGATCCCGAACAGGCTGTCTGGAACGGGCGCAAGTATCCAATACCTACAACCTACGCGGTACAGGTCTATCTAAATTTATAGTATACACTAACAAATGATTGAAATGAGAGCATTCATAAACAATATAAAAAAAGTAACAGCTGTCGCAGCTGTGACATTGGTTTGTGCGATGACGATATCCTGCACGGATTATCTCAATATCGACAATTATTTCGACGATGAATTCAATATCGACTCAGCATTCGTCAATGCCCGCTATATCGAGGCATACATGTGGGGAGCTGCTGCCATGTTTCCCGACGAGGCACAAACAGTCAGATATGGCTATACTCCCGGTCCCATGGCCGCTGATGAGGGATTCAACGGGTTGACCGGTGGTGGATCAAATAATGTCTATTACGGGATGGATTTCGCCACCGGACGCATCACCCCAGACTTCTACGGGGATTCCAATCCCAACCTCAACCAGTGGAATATATATTACAAGATCATTCGCAAGACCAACAACGTGTTGATGAACCTGGAAATACCCAAGGATCTTACATCAAGCGATCGCCTACGGATTGAAGGGTATACTCGCTTTATCCGGGCCTATGCTTACTACAACCTTATCATGGATTATGGGCCACCGATCTTGTTGGGCGATGAAGTTGTCAACACCAACGAATCACTCGAATATTATGATCGTCCACGTGTGACCTACGACGAAGCGATGGAATATGTGTGCGGCGAGTTTGAAAAAGCGGCCGAACTGCTTCCCGAAGATGTGGGCTTACTGAACTTCGGTCGCCCCACGAAAGGAGCAGCGTACGGTTTAATTGCTCGTCTGCGATTGATACATGCCAGCCCCCTGTACAATGGCGGCAACGTGGCCAATTCCTACTTCGGGAGCTGGAAACGGTCAACAGATAATGTGCATTATGTCTCGCAACAGTACGACGAAAGTCGCTGGGCACTCGCTGCCGCTGCTGCGAAACGGGTGATGGAGATGGGACGCTATGAACTCTATACGGTAATAGCGGATGAACATACACCTCTTCTGCCCGAAGGGGTGGTTACTGACCCTGACTTCTATGCAACCTACCCCAATGGTGCCGCAGGTGTTGATGCCTTTAGATCCTATTCTGATATCTTCACCGGTGAAGCTGTATCGGCCATCAACAAAGAACTTGTCTGGGGAAGAAACACCGGTTATCTCAACGAATTCATCAGTAAGGGCTCTTTCCCGCCCTCCCTGAATGGCTGGGGGCGATTCTGCGTGACACAAAAAGTGGTCGATGCCTACCTGATGTCTGATGGCCGAACCAGAGAAGAGGCGCGTGGAGATACCTACTTTGAGTCAGTCGCTGATCTTCCGGAAGGTGGGACATTTGATGATCTCTTCACTGAACAGTCAAAATCTTTCTCAGGATATCCAATGAATTCAGGTGTCTATAAAATGTATGACAACCGTGAAATGCGATTCTATGCATCTGTGGGCTTTAATGAAGCTATCTGGCAGGCATTGTCGAGCACAACCAACAACATGCATACCGCCAAATATTACTACCAGGATGTGGATGGTAGGGGCGGCGTCACAGCTACCTCACCCAACTACCCGATCACAGGTTATGTGATCAAGAAGTATAACCACCCTTATGATGCGTTCCTTGGCACCGGTGCACGTCATATTCCAAAGGCATACCCCATCATCCGATATGCGGAAATCCTGCTCTCATATGCGGAAGCTATCAACAACCTGACCGGTAGTCATACCGTTCAACTGGGTGGTAGTTCATACACTTTCAACAGAGATATTGAAGAGATAAAGAATTCATTTAACCTGGTGCGTTATCGTGCGGGATTACCGGGATTATCGGCTGCTCAGTTGAGTGACCCCGTTGTAGTGCAACAGCAGATTGAACGTGAGAGAATGGTGGAGTTCCTGTGGGAAAACAGACGTTTCTACGATGTGCGTCGCTGGGGCATTTATGAAGAGTCTGAGAGGGAGCCCATACGTGGAATGAATCCGGATGGTGCAGACCGTGAGAGCTATTACAGGCGAACGATTCCAGCCACTTCATCCTATCTCTCCCGTGTGGTCGACAAAAAGTTGAACTGGTTGCCCATTCCCCGTTCGGAGTTACGCAGGTTGCCTTCACTGGACCAAAACCCGGGATACAATTAAAATATATGTTGCACAGATCAAAAAAAATTCAAAAAAGATGAATATAAGATTAATAGCAGTGGTAGCAGTGATGGGTACCCTGGTTTCCTGTAACGATGATGCCATTTTTGAGAAAGAGATGTACAAAAATGAGGTTGCCCTCATCAGCAGTGAGTATCACAACACTTTTCAGGAGGTGGTACACCTCACCGGCGGAGAGGTGGTGGGATACATTGCTGCCTCTGTGGGCGGTACCCATGTACCGGAAAAGGAGATGGTGATTGGTTTGGAAGAGGACCCTGCACCTTTGGCACTATACAACTATTCCCTCTATGATGCAGATGAAAGTCTCTATGCACGTCAACTGAACCCAGACAGGTATGAAATTGCTGACCCCAGGATTCAGATCAACGCCGGTGATCGTACCGGTAAAACAATGGTCAAGTTAATGCCAGAGGGATTGTCACCCGATTCATCCTACTTCATCAGTTTACGGGCAACCGACATCTCGGGAGTGGAACTGAATCCGAAGAAAAGCACCATCCTATACCAAATTGTACTGGAGAACAATTATGCCTCACAGGCAAAAAGCTCGCTCTACACCATGACGGGAATGATGGACGGAATGGTGACTGCTGCCAACAAACAACTCTTCCCCCTCACACACAACAGCGTGCGGATGATCGCGGGAAATGAAACATTTGTCTCTACCGTGGAGGCGCTCGAGAAGAACTCGGTCATCTTGGAAGTTGCCGAAGACAGTACCGTGACCATTAAACCCTATGGATCTATCCAGGTGACCCAATTGGATGGCGATCCCAAATACCCGAACCTGTTTGTGGTCGAAGAGGCTTATGGACAGAAAACCAATGTGTTTTTATTGTCGTATGAATACACTATCGGTACAGTTACCAAGGTCATGAAAGAACGTGTGGAGATGCAGATCAGGAATTAAGGTGTCTATTCATTTGGAATCACGATCGCTTAAAAATACTTGTCGCGGGGTTCGGGAAAGCGGTCAGTGGTAAATTGTATGAGTAGTGCATCGCTGATGAGCATGTTCCCGAAGATCATCATGGTAGATGGCTACCCGGAAATGGAGGCCCGCAGAAGAGCCTACACCCTGCTGGCACATCAGTTTGACATGATCGGTTGACTGACAACTGATACCTG
>Ga0265293_10009648_pt1 | contig 13810 bp, 12 predicted proteins | sample Munlanlewell138R_FD_192505 | JGI IMG/M metagenome (GOLD analysis project Ga0265293, IMG submission 192505) | Leachate microbial communities from a municipal landfill in Southern Ontario, Canada - Leachate well 138R | ecosystem: Engineered > Solid waste > Landfill > Unclassified | place: Canada...
TACCGAGTCAACCAGGTGGTTGGTGATGGTGATGGACTTGGTCACCTCGTAGAACTTCGCGTTCTTCGTGGAGGGAAGCGGGTTGTCCTGTCCGTCGACGGTGCGCGTCTGCAGCGCCATGTAGAGCTCGCTGAAGGAGATCGGCGTCGGGTTGGCGCCCAGGGCGCGCCCGAGGAAGATCCAGCTGTCGGTATCCGGCATGCGCAGGTTCACTCCCTTGAGGTCGGCCGGGGTCTTGACCCACTTGTCGGCCACGAGGTTCAGCTGGCGGGTTCCGAGGTACTCGGCGCCGAGCGGACGGATGCCCTGCTCCTTGGCGATGCGCTCGAAGACTTCGGCTCCGATGGGGCCGTTGAGCACGCGGGTCATGTGATCATAGCTCTTGAAGATGTACCCGGCGGTGAACATCGAGACCCAGGGACTCTTGTCGGTCAGCCACGCTGCCGCGGTGGCGGTCATATCCGCCTGGCCGCTGACCACCGCCGAGACTTCCTGCTCCTGCTTGAAGAGGGAGGCCGAGTCGTAGGCGAGGACCTTGATCTGTCCACCGGAGAGCTTCTCGACGGTCTCCTTGAAGACCATCATCGCACCGGCGTGGGCATCGGTGGGAACGGCGGTCATGGTGTAGACCAGTTCGATGGGCTTGGCTTCCGTGGAGGCCTGGGCAACGAGTGCCGGGACCACCAAGGCTGCGAGCAACAGTACGATCAATGCTTTTTTCATTCTTTCCTCCTCGTGGGTGCACTGCACCCAACGGTGTAATCGGTCTAGCTGTTAAGCTGTCTTACAGGTATGGTCGCACGGGTTTCCCCATCTGTCAACCATGACTTGTCACCGGATTGGGATGATCAGACGATGATCTTGAAGACCACCTTCTTCACTGCACGGTCATCACCGTAGGCGATGTTTGGTGCGTGTGGCTCTCCGGGAAAGAAGATGACGAAGAGGGAGGGGTCGGCCCAGTAGGAAGCGATCCTCTTCCCGCTACCGAATTCGATGTCCTTCTCACCACTGTATTCGATGGTTGTGGCAAAGCTTTCGCGGTCGGCAACATCCATGCGTTCGCGCCCGGAAAGCAGAATCTGTACATCGGCGTCGCGGCGATGGATCTCAAGGGCCTTCGTCTCAGCCAAATCAGTCTCGTAGCGCATGATGGTGTAGCGCAGAGATGGATCATCAGTCGCGAAGCCTCCGAGCGGCAGGCCGGCGAGAGTGCCGCTTGCAAGGATGGAGACGACTTTCTCCAACTGGGGGAGGACGGGGATGTACTTGGCCAAATTCTCGATGCGGTCGATGATCATGAGCTGCTCCTTGGCTGCACAGCATAGCGCAAGAGAGGGGGTGAGGCTAGCCGCCCCCATTCTTTGTGAGTATCTTTAGCCGACAAGGAGCAGATGATGAGCGAGACGCATACCTATACCACCGCCGTTGAATGGACCCGGGAGAAGAGAGCGGCGCTCTCCAGCCAAGGGATGCCCACCATCGAGGTGGCGACGCCGGCCAACTTTCCCGGAGGACACGAGGGCATCTGGTCGCCCGAGCACCTCTATACCGCAGCGGCCGAGATCTGCCTGCTGACCACCTTCCTCTCCTTCGCCGAGCGGGCGAAGCTCGCCTTCCTCAGCTACAAGAGCGAGGCGGACGGCATCATGGAGAAGGTGGAGAAGAGCCTCTTGATGAGTCGCATCCACATCAAACCCACCATCGTCGTAGCAAATGAAACGGATAGAGATGAAGCGCTCAAGCTCATCGAGCGCGCCGAGCGCTACTGCCTCATCTCCAACTCCATGAAGAGTGAGGTGACCATCGAGCCTGTGGTGGTGGTGAAGGGAGCGTAGACTCTACAAGGAGATGGAGAGTTCTCTGAGAAAATCAACGAATAGGATGCAACGCACGCCTTCTTTATCACAGATGGTTGGAATTTTGTAGTTATAGGGTTCGAGAGGATGGTTGGGCTGTTTCTCAAAAGTGACGACGGTATTTCCGGTTATCTTTGCCCAGGCGATAAGTTGGATATCTATGGAGTTTGCACCCTTTTGTGATCTTCCTGTTTGATAGTGCGTTTCCATTTTAATGGCCTCTTGGTGTATTTCTGGTGTTATTGGTTCTATGGAGAATTGTTGGGATTCTACCCAAAAGCGAACATCATCTTTATTTTCTCCATTCCTAAGTTCAGTGAGAATAGGTTGGAGAATTGGAATTTGTTCGGCGTTCGTTGAGAGCAGTTCCCACAGGTTCGGAAAGACATCAATTGGGTAGGTGTGCCACCAAGCGGTAATAAAAATATTGGTATCCAGCCCATAGAGTCTCACCGTCACATCTCCATCATCTGAGCCATGTGCTTTGGGTTTTTGATATCAAAGATTCTCATGGTTTGAACCAGAGTCAGCTCATTCTCAGCGTATGCTTGGAGCAGTGTATGGGCAGCCCTGCCGTATTGCTTGATTTTCTCCCTTGAGATCACTCGCACAGGCCCTCCTTCCTTCTCTTTTCTCTGCTCCTGGATTTGTTTCCATTCTTTGATGAGCTCTTGTTCCAAAACAAGATATTGCTGTCGTTCAATGATTGCGAGCTGTTGCAGTCTGACCAGGTATGCGTACCGACTGACATTGAAGTGCCTCGCTCCTCTTTCCAGCTCGTTTAGTGTTGTAGCTGGGCTGAAGTGGGCACCGGGCGGCATAAGTGTTGCTCCCGCCAACCGATCACACCACTGTTCTTCATCAGTCCCAAGTTCCCATGTATCAGCGTGGGACTCCTTTCTGAGCAAATGTCCCAACTCATGAAAGAGCGTGAATACCTGAGCGTTTCGTGCATCAGAGTCATTGATCACGATGATGGGCAATATTTCGTAGTACATGGATAGGCCGCGAAAGACCGTACGGTCGACGTGGGACCATCCTAGGTATTTTGAAGTAAGAAACACCAATATCCCCTTGTCTTCCAAAAGCGCTCGCCACGTTTTAAAGGTTGGGAATTCGCTCGTTGGGACCCTAAGCCAAGAGCGAATGCCAGCTGCAGTTTTGGCAGGGTCTTTGAATATTTGAGGAGGTGTAAATGGGGTTATCGGTTGGCCAAGGTCCGCATCCAACTCAATGATGAGGGAACGCAATGTGTCAAGGCGAGCCATGATGGTGTTGACCTTGCCGGCGGTAATCGGGTCGGTGCTTATGGGGCGCTCTTTAATCCTACGAAAGCCAGGGATAGTTTTGTTGTAGTCAAATACCTCGGGAATTTCATCTTGGAAAAACACCCACCGAGGAACATGGTAGAGCTCAGCTAAGAGGTCGAGTTGTCGAAATGTTAAGCTTCGTTCTCCACGTTCGACCTCACGAATCTTTGGCACAACGTTCTCTACACGTTCAAGGGGTATGCCAATCTGTTCTCGGCATGCCTTCACCGTCTTGCTCTTGATTCCTTGCACGAAATACGCCATGAGATTTTTCCTACAATCCTTATGGGGTCCCTCACCTGAATATATCATACAAATGGAAAAAAAGCATCGCATGTTAGAAAGGAAACAGTAATAGCGTGTTGGAAAAGAAACAGCACCAAGATGGGCGCTGATGTGCTATGCTATACCCAACTCATTCGTTGGAGGATTCATCATGAAGAAAACAATATCTCTGCTTTTGATACTCTTGGCAGTCACGCTCACCCTCTCCGGTGCCGTCACCGGCTCGGGGAGCGCCAAGCTCACCGGGGCGGTAGGGTCGGGCTTCAGCATCGATGCGAAGGCCGACGTCTCCTACACGCTCAAGATTGATATGCTTGAGGGCGAAGGCCCGCTCTTCTCGGGCAACAACCTCAAAGTCAAGGCAAACATCGGCCTCAGCCCGATCGCCGCTACCGGGAGTGTCGATGCCGTACTGACCCCGATCGCCGTCGCTGAGATCAGCCTCGGCGGTGGGGCGGGCACCGGATGGGATCTGCCCATCATGAAGCTCGAAGGACTGCGCCTTGATGACGGCAGCTCGCTGGTCAGTGACCAGCTCGGTGGCGTCTACTACTTCGGCCGAGCCGGCCTTGCCCTGCAGTTCGACACCGGCGCAGTCCTCTCAGGCGACTGGTCGAGTGTCGTGGTACGCACCTACCACGAGCTGAACTACCGGGGGTACAGCAATGCAGAGCCTGCCCAGGCCTGGGAGTATGAGACCGGTGGCTCGGAGGTCAACGGCTTCAACTACAAGGGTGAGTACATCCTCGCCTACCAGATGCCACTGCAGGTGAACCTCGTCGGTGTCCAGCTTGAGACGTACCTCAACAACGCCTTCGACAGCGCTCGAAGCCCCTTCCTCTATGATGTGAGCGCCCTGGCGAACGTCGACCTGGTCGAACATGTCTCGCTCTTGGTCGTGGGGCAGTTCTCCAACTATCAGAAGAAGGACAAGAGCAGCAGTGAGCTGGTGTTGCGCGACAAGATCGGCTTCAAGCGTGTCGCGCTTGTGCTCTCCTACAGCTTCTAGTGTTTTGACTATTCGGGGGTAGTAGGCTATCTTTACGGTATGGATCACGTCCCGGATCTCCGGGACGTTTCATATCAACGACTGGAGGATACAATGGACAACAAAATACTGGCGGATGCCATCCGCATCCTGAGCATGGATGGGGTACAGAAGGCCAACAGCGGCCACCCGGGCGCTCCGATGGGCATGGCCGACATGGCCGAAGTGCTCTGGCGCCGAGTGATGCGCCATAACCCCAAGAATCCCACCTGGGCCAATCGCGATCGCTTCGTCCTCTCCAATGGACACGCCTCAATGTTGCTCTACTCGCTCTTGCACCTCACAGGCTACGACCTGAATCTGGAAGATCTCAAGCAGTTCCGTCAACTCCATTCTCGTACTCCGGGACACCCGGAGTGCCACCTCACTCCGGGCGTCGAGACCACCACCGGCCCGTTGGGGCAGGGCCTGGCCAACGCCGTCGGCATGGCGCTTGCCGAAAAGAGCCTGGCGGCCCAATTCAACCGGAAGGAGTTCAAGGTCGTCGACCACTACACCTACGTCTTTCTCGGCGACGGCTGCTTGATGGAGGGCATCAGCCACGAGGTCGCCTCACTGGCCGGTACCTGGAAGCTCGGCAAGCTCATCGCCCTCTACGATGACAACGGCATCTCCATCGATGGAGAGGTGCAGCACTGGTTCACCGACGACACCGCCGCCCGCTTCGAGGCGTACGGCTGGCAGGTCATCGAGGATGTCGATGGCCACGACAGCCAGGCCATCGAGAAGGCCATCAAGGAGGCGAAGGCCAACACGAGCCGGCCCACCATCATCATGTGCCGCACCACCATCGGGTACGGCTCGCCGAACAAGGCCGGAAATGCGGCAAGCCACGGCGCTCCGCTTGGCAAGGATGAGGTCACGTTGGTGCGCAAGCAGCTCGGCTGGAAGTGGGACGAGCCGTTCTTCGTCCCCGAGGAGATCTACGCTGCCTGGGACCAGAGCGAACGCGGCGCCAAGGATGAGGGGAAGTGGAACGAACTCTTTGGGGCATACAGCGAAGTCTACCCCGCCGAAGCGGCCGAACTGAAGCGGCGCATCGCCGGCGAGCTGCCTGCCGGGTGGGAGACGAAGTACGACGAGACGGTGAGAGTCTGGCAGCAGGAGGGGGTCAAGGTGGCCAGCCGGAAGGCCAGCCAGATGTCGCTCGACCTGCTCGGCAGCCTCATCCCAGACCTCATCGGCGGTTCAGCCGACCTCTCTCCCTCCAACCTGACGCAGTACAAAGGCGTCGCGGACTTCGACTTCGACAGCGGAGAGGGGACCTACCTGCGCTTCGGGGTGCGTGAATTCGGCATGATGGCGATCGTAAACGGCATCGCGCTGCACGGCGGCTTCATCCCCTACGGGGCGACCTTCCTGATGTTCATGGAGTACGCCCGCAACGCTGTGCGCATGAGCGCCCTGATGGGTATCCGCACCATCTTCGTCTTCACCCACGACTCCATCGGCCTCGGGGAGGATGGACCGACCCATCAGCCGATCGAGCAGGCGGCGATCCTGCGCTCCACACCCAAGATGGTGAGCTGGAGACCAGCCGATGCCGTGGAGACGGCGGTGGCGTGGAAGAGCGCCGTCAAGCGCCTCGACGGTCCCACCTCGTTGCTGCTCAGCCGGCAGAACCTCGCACCGCAGGCGCGCACCGACGAGCAGATCTCCCGGATCGAACGCGGTGCCTACACGCTCTATGAAAATACCGAGAAGCCTGCTGTGATCATCATCGCGACGGGCAGTGAGGTAGAGCTCGCCATGGAGGCGGCGAGAAGGCTCGCCGACGAGAAGGTGGCAGTCCGCGTCGTCTCGATGCCGTCGCCCGAGGTCTTCGAGGCCCAGGATGCAGCGTACAAGGAGAGCGTACTGCCCCGGGCGGTGAAGGCCCGCGTCGCGGTGGAAGCCGGCTGGGCCGACTGGTGGTATAAGTACGTCGGTCTCGATGGCGCCATCATCGGGATGCGCAGCTTTGGAGAATCGGCACCGGCCGAGCAGCTCTACGAGTACTTCGGTATCACGAGCGAGAAGGTCTATGAGGCTGCCAAGGCGCTCTTGTAACAGCTAACCGTATACTATCCCAATGGCCCGCCATCATCGGCGGGCCAATTTTGAGAGGACACAGAAGGGAGAAAAGATGGTATGCTGAGAGGAGGAGGTCGATCATGACCATCAGTTTGTTGGAACCCCTGGGTATCGAACGGGCGCTGCTTGAATCCTTTGAACAAGAGATGCGGGAAGCCGGGCACCGCTTCACCTACTATGACACCAAGGCCGCCACGACCGAGGAGCTCATACAACGCTCACAAGGCCAGGAGATCATCATGATCGCCAACACGCCGTATCCGAGGGCGGTCATCGAGGCAAACAGCCGGATCAAGATGATCGCCGTGGCCTTCACCGGGGTCGACCACGTCGACCTTGCCGCCTGCAGGAAGGCCGGCATCGTGGTCACCAACTGCGCCGGCTACTCCGACCAGGCGGTCGCCGAGCACGTCATCGCTCTCGCGCTCGCCCACCTGAGAAAGATCGTGGACGGTGACCGGGCGACACGAAGCGGCAAGGGCAGCATCGGCTTGATGGGCAGCGAGATCGCCGGTAAAACGGTGGGCATCATCGGCTATGGCCGCATCGGCTCTCGAACCGCCCACCTCTTTGCAGCCTTCGGCGCCCGGGTACTCTCGTGGTCTCGCACCGAGAGGAGTGACAGCGGCGTCACCTTCACCGGCTTGGAGGAGCTGCTCGCCGCCAGTGATATCGTCTCCCTCCACCTCCCGTCGACAGAGCAGACGCATCATCTGATGGGAGCAAAAGAGCTTGCCCGTCTCAAGGAGGGGGCGCTCCTCATCAACTGTGCCCGCGGCCCCATCGTCGATACCCGGGCGCTTGCCAAGGAGCTCGAAGGAGGGAGAATTGGTGCAGCACTCGATGTCTTTGACAGCGAGCCACCCCTTGACCGGCACTACCGGTTGCTCACCAGTCCCAACACGCTGCTCACCCCCCATGTCGCCTACCTCACCGAGGAGGCGATGGTCCGCCGCGCCGCCATCGAGTTTGAGAACGTGCGCTCCTTCCTCAACGGGAAGGTACAGAACCAGGTCGGTGCAGTGCGGTGAATACCGACGGCGCCGGAGCGGTTGTCGATTTCGACGGTGAGGACGTAGCCGATGTATGACACCTCATTGCAGCATCGAAAAGAGCGGATGCAGATCACCTTCATTGACCGGCAGGGCAATGCGGTTGTCCACACCCCGGTGTTGGTGGAGCAACAAGATCACCGGTTCCTGTTCGCCTGCGGCGGCTTTGAGGCAAAGGAGATCGTCGAAGCTCGCGATGAAGCGGCCAAGGCCTTCTATGAGAAGCGGTACATCCTGTGGCGTCGCCTCTTCAACACCGCCACGCTGCCGTTCTACTGGAGCCAATATGAACCTGCCGAAGGAGACACCATCGCACCCGTTCTCGAGCAGATGGCTCGCTATTTCAAGGGCCACTCCGTCAAGGTGAAGGGGCATCCGCTTGCCTGGCATACCCTCTGCCCCTCCTGGCTGCTGGAGAAGAGCAACGAACAGGCTCTGGCGTTGCTCGTCGGTCGCATCGAGCGCGAGATGAGCCGCTTCAAGGGTTTGGTGGGGATGTGGGATGTCATCAACGAGCCGGTGATCATGCCGAACTTTGCCAAGGGCGACAACGCCCTCACCCGGCTCTGCAACCACTACGGACGGGTGGAGCTGGCCAAGATCCTCTTTCAGACTGCCCGGGACGTCGACCCGGAGGCACAGCTTTTGATCAACGACTTCGATACCACCGATGCGTACGCCCGCCTCATCGCTGAGCTGCTCGACGCCGGCACCCCCATCGATGCCATCGGCATCCAGAGCCACCAGCACCAAGGGTACTGGGGCGATGAGAAGCTGGACCAAGTCCTGGAGCGCTTCTCCCGCTTCGCCCTTCCCTTGCACTTCAGTGAGAATACCTTCGTCTCAGGGGACTTGATGCCGCCCCACATCGTCGACCTGAACGACCATCACACCGATGTATGGCCGACCACCGAGGAGGGGGAGCGGCGCCAAGCGCGAGATATTGAGTGCTTCTATACCCGGCTCTTTTCCCATCCGCAGGTGGAGGCTATCACGACGTGGGAGTTTGGAGACAACGCCTGGCTCCACGCCCCGGCGGGTCTGGTGCGGGTGGACAACGCTGCCAAGCCGTCGTACCACACCCTAGACGAGCTGGTGAACAACCGGTGGAAGACCGTGATGACCCTCATCACCGATGAGCGAGGCAGGGTGGAGCTGGAGGGGTTCAAGGGTTCATACACCGCTACGGTGGAGGGAAAGCGGTATCCGGTCGATGGTGTCGACAGTACGGTGGTAGTGGGAATGCCGTAGGCATCGATGCGATGCGATGCAAGGCAAGAAGATCGCCTTCGCTCCCCTTGCCTTCGCCGTTGGCGCAATGAAGACACCTGGAAACCGAGTGTGCCAATTCAGCCATTTGATGCTATACTTCGCCATAACGAAAACTTCGATACAGCCATGAGGGTGCCACGTACCGGTCAGGGAGCCTTTTGCGGTGGATGGATCGAAGAAGTATCAGTGGAGCGCACCTATGGCATCGATCGTCTTTGAGCAGATCACCATCATGTTCCTCATCCTCGCCCTGGGGATCATCTGCAGCAAGGTCGGGATCATCACGGCGGCGATGATCGAACGCCTCTCGGTCCTGCTGCTGCAGATCATCAGCCCGATCATCATCTTCGCCTCCTACCAGAGTGACTACACCAAGGACCGGTTGGACAAGCTGTTGTTGGCCTTCGCCCTCTCGCTGCTCGCCCTCCTCATCCAAATCGCTGTCGCCTACCTCTTCATCAAAAAGAAGCGGCCGGACAGCGATGTGGAGAAGCTGAGTGCCATCTACTCCAACTGCGGCTTCTTCGGCATCCCCCTGATCTGGGGAGTCTTCGGCAAGGAGGGAGTCTTCTACCTCACCGGCTACCTGACGGTCTTCAACATCTTCTTCTGGACCCACGGCATTCTCATGATCGCAGGAAAGACGACGAAGCGGCAGATGGTGAGGAATCTCCTCTCACCGGCCGTCATCGGGATCTTGGCCGGTCTGGTCTGCTTCTTGGCCCGGATTCGGCTGCCGGCCCTGGTCCTCGAGGCCATGGATCTGGTGGGAGGCATGAACACCCCGCTGGCGATGTTGGTAGCCGGTGCCAGCGTCGCCCAAAGCGGAGGGTTCAATGGGTTCAAGGAGCTGCGGATCTACCGGACGACGGCTATCAGGCTCGTGGCGATCCCCATCGCCGTGGTCGCCGTCTTCTCATTCATCCCGGTCGATCCCATGATCCTGCTGGTCATCATCATAGCCGCCGCAGCCCCGACCGGTGCCTCCAATACGATGATGGCCATCCGCTTTCAGCGAAACGGCGCCTACGCCTCGCGCATCTTCGTCGTCACCACCCTCTTGGCCATCATCACCATCGCCCCGGTGGTGGCCCTTGCCCAGATGATGGGGATCGTGATGTAACGATGGGTTTTCCTTGCGCGCCGGGAGGCGGACAGCTACCATAGGCCATGGATGCACTCTTACAGGCCAATGCGTTCACACGACAGGGCACGATCATCTACGATGAGCAGAATCATTCGGTGTGGTATCGCCGCCATGATGCCATCGTCATCATCGACCACTTCAGCCTGCAAGAGGCTTGCGATATCTTCGACTACCGTCACTACACCATCGAACAGAACAAGCTCATGCGCCAAGGTCTTGCACTCTACCGCTTCCTCGCCTCGGAGAAGGAGGCGAACGTCGCACCGTGGCTCGATGGAACCGTCCGGTTTCCCACCCGGTATCGAAGGAATCTCGATCGCTCGCTCTCGGTAGCCGATGCCTCGGCTCTGGAGCACTCCTTCGAGGAGCGCTTTCGTGAAGTCTATGGAAGCGATGCCCTCCAGTTCCTCAACCGCGAGTACCCCATCCCCTCCCTCACAGGGGAGACCTTTGCCCTCGACTACCTGGTCGAATACCAGGATGGTACCAAAATCGCCATCGAGGAGAACGGGGTGACCTACCACCACCCCCAGCTTATCACGAGGAGCGCCTACCGTAGGCAGCTGGAGAAGCAGAACAGCGCCGCCTTTCACGGTATCCGCCTCTTCCGCTTCTCCTCGATGGATCTTGCCTATCCCGATCTCATCGACGATCAAATCCGTACTTTCTTCGGAGAACGGGCACGGTTCAAGGCTGTGGGATTGTTGGCCGAGCGCTCCTTCACGCTCTATGACCATCAAGTGATGGCGCTTGATGAGATAGCGCAGCTTCGCTCACACACCCCACCTCCCCATGCCGCTCTCAAGGTCTTCCCAACCGCCACCGGCAAATCGAAGATCGTGGAGGAGGACCTTGCCCGGTATCTGGCAGAGTACCCCGATGCCAAAATTCTCGTCGTCGCCCCGTCGCTGAGAATCGTCAACGACTGGGTAGGCCGCTTGGAGGAGCTTGCCATCACCGTTGGTGATGACATCGACAGTCAAGCGGTCGTCGGCACCTACCACCTGCTCTGGTCGTTGCAGCGCAGAGTTGCAGCCGACTACTTCTCCTACATCGTCTTCGATGAAGCGCACCACGCAGTAGCTCCGGTGACGCGTCGAAGCCTTCAATACTGGCGATGTGACTTCCTCATCGGCCTGACTGCAACGCCTCGTCGACTGGACAATCGCAAGCTGGAGGAGGTGTTCGGCTCCTATACGACGAACCTCACCCTGCAGGATGCGATGGAGAAGGGCATCATCGCCAAGGTCCGAGCCTACCGTATCGAGACGAACCTCAGTCTGGAACGGGTACGTTTCAACGGTAAGGAGTTCATCAACGCCGACCTGGAGCGAGCCATCCGGGTAGACTCACGCAACCACCTCATCGCCGATGTGCTCTCAACCTACTTTGCCGGTGGGCAGAAGGGGATCATCTTCTGTGTCAACGTCGCCCATACTCGCCGGATGGAGGCCCTGCTGCAACAGAAGGGTATGCAGGCGCGCTCGGTGACCGGCACCACGCCCAATATGGACAAAATCGTGCGAGAGTTCAGGTTCGGCGAGCTCCAATTCCTCTGCTCCTGCAACCTCCTCAGCGAGGGGTGGGACGTACCGGAAGTCGAAGTCTTGGTGATGGCCCGGCCAACCCTCTCCAAGGTCCTCTACCAACAGCAGCTGGGAAGGGGGCTGAGACGCAACAGGAACAAGAGAGAACTCTTCGTCATCGACGTCGTCGACCGGTACGGTGCGCTCGCCCGGCCCTGGTCGGTGCATTCCCTCTTCTCTCTGCCGTACTATGTGCCGTTCGGTGAGGTCGGACGCACCTACCAGACAGGGGACATCGTAGAAGTGCTGGGCCTCGCCGAAGAGGTGAGGGCGCTGGTGGCGGTGGACATCACCACCTTCGAGCGCCAATACGAGGGGTACCTTGACGAGGAGCAGACAGCCCGAGAGCTCTTCATCGGTACCACGACGCTGAAGAGCTGGATCCGGAAGGGGGAGGTGCAAGCCGACCTCACGCTCCCGCTGGGCAGCCGGGCCATTCACTACTTCCACCCCGATTCGCTGCAAACCATCCGAACGACCAAGGGCCTTACCGTCCACGACGAGGAGACGATGAAGGAGGACTTCTTCACCTTCATCGAGGAGAAGAGTTATACCTTCTCCTTCAAGATCATCTTCATGCTGGCGATGCTCAAGCACGCAGACAGCCACGGAGAGGCCCGTATCGATACGATTGCCGAGGAGTACCGCGCCTTCTACCAGAGGCGCCATGCACACAAGCTTCCGGTCGACCGCCCCTCCTGCATATACACCGAGGAATTCTTATCGGATTTGGTGGAGGTGAAGCGCAACATGCTGGCAAATCCCTTTGAGAAGTTCGAGCGCAAACGCTTTGTCCACTACATCAAGGATCTCTCCTTGATCGGCTTCAACCCCATCCTCTTCGAGAACCTCTCACAAGAGGAGCGGTCCTCTTTGGCCTCCTTGTTGCAGACACATTTGAGAGAGTATTATGAAGAGCTGGGAGGCTTGGCCGATGAGCTACTATGATGAGCATGCTGATGCATACATCCAAGGTACTGTCTCGGTGGATATGGGAGCACAGTACGCGCTCTTCTTGCCTCATCTCAAAGACGGAGCCTCCATCCTCGATGCCGGTTGCGGCAGTGGCCGGGACAGCCGTGCCTTCCTGGACCGTGGCTATTTGGTCGAAGCCTTCGATGCAAGTGCTGAGATGGTGAGGGCGGCCACCGAGCTCACCGGCCTTCCAGTACGCCGGCTACGTTTTCAGGAGATGGAGTATCATGGGCAGTTCGATGGCATCTGGTCTTCAGCTTCCCTATTGCACGTCCCACAATCTGAACTCAACGATGTCTTCATTCGCCTTCATCGCGCCTTGAAGCGGGGAGGGATCCTCTATGCGTCCTTCAAGGAGCGAGAAGCAGACTTTGTCAGCTCTGAGAGGATCTTTACTTGCTTTACCGAGGCAGCTTTTCGAATCTTCATCGATGAGCTTGGCTTGTTCACCATCGTCGATCTACAGCACAGCACCGATCTACGCACTGGAAGGGAAGAGGAGCGGTGGCTGAATGTGGTGTTGAAGAGAGAAGAGCCATCAATTGGCTGAAACTACAAGTTGCTTGATGGATTCAGGATTCTCTTTGATGAGTTGCAGCAGCCGTCGTGAAGGCCCATTGGGGATGTTCCGTCCACACTCCCATGCTTCGACGGTCTTTTTGGGCACTCCCATCGCTCTGGCAAAGGCTGCCTGGCTGAAGCCCGTCTTCAGGCGGATCTCCTTGATCTTCTCATTGGTGAAGGTAGGCACCGGCTTGATGGTGACCCTCACTCTTCTTGCCTTCACCGTACCGTCGGTATATCCGATGGCTTGGTCCAAACCACGGATGATGCTGTCATAACTGCTCATGCCACTCTCCCTGCCAGCACGAGTGCACCACGGAGATATCCTACTGACTAGGGTATAATGAATTGAATTACAGATGGGCGTAATCACGAAAGGAGACAATCCTTAGAAGAGAACGATTTTATGCTTTGTCGTCACCTCCGATTGCGTGTGCAACACCACATCCTCGCATCCAATTCGCGAACCATATTGTTGAAGAACGAACTCTTCGGTGTGGAATCGACGATGACAGGTAGGGCAGAGACAAAGCAAGTTCTCGAGGACGTCGGGCCCCTCTTGGCTCAAGGGGCGGATGTGATGGGCATCGGCATTGAGATAACGCCATTGTTGTTTTCTTGGGAGAGTAGTGACCCACC
>Ga0265293_10009649_pt1 | contig 13808 bp, 9 predicted proteins | sample Munlanlewell138R_FD_192505 | JGI IMG/M metagenome (GOLD analysis project Ga0265293, IMG submission 192505) | Leachate microbial communities from a municipal landfill in Southern Ontario, Canada - Leachate well 138R | ecosystem: Engineered > Solid waste > Landfill > Unclassified | place: Canada...
TGTTTACGTATATGATTTGCTCGTAAGAAAAACACATCGGGGAAGGCAAATTGGAAAAAGCCTAATGGAACGGGTATGCCAAGACTTTCCGGATCAGCCCGTCTATGTTATGAGTGATGTCGATACGTATTACGAAAAACTTGGATACCGCAGAGAGGGATCAATCTTTGAGGTTAAAGCAAAATGAAGTAAGGCACCCTACATTGTCGTTTTGTAGAGTGCCTTGCTCATTTTTTGCTTTTATTCATTTACATCCACCGTCACGCCGGACTTGAATTCCACAATAAATTTATCCTCATAGATGCTGACTTTTTCGATCAGCCGTCGGATAAGCTGCTCGTCGTATTCAGCGAGGGCGGTGGATTGCTTTTTTAGGAATGCGCTCATATCAGCCATGCGCTTCTTGAGTTCATCACGGTTAGCACTTTCAAGCTGCAACCTTTGTTTCTGGTCACGCAGTCGGTGTATCTCATCACCGACTTTATCATAATCGGCATTGGAAGTGGCCAACATCAAAAGTTCCGTTTGCAGTTCCTCCAGCCGCTTATCGATATCCACCAAGGCCTTGTCGCTTTCTCGATTTATGACGGTGGCGATGTTATCCTGTAGGATTATGAGGAAAGAGTCTTTGTCGCAGAGTGTTTGATTGATGGCGGTGACAAGCACTTGTTCGATAGTACTTTCCAGCACTGTGCGGGCATCGCAGAACAGACCAGTGTTTTCCAGTCTGCTGACGCACCGCCAGACGATGGACTTTTTGCCACGGTTGTTCCAATGCACCCTGCGAAAAACCTCGCCGCATTTGCCACAGATGACTATCTGAGCAAAGCAGTGATTGCTGCTGAAGGTCCTGTTCTTTCCGTTCGGACTGGTGTGGACAATACGACGGCGGACAAGCTCCTCCTGCACCTGCATGAATACTTCACGCGGGATAATGGATTCATGACTGTTTTCTACATAATACTGCGGAACGATGCCGTTGTTCTTGACCCGCTTTTTTGTTAGGAAGTCAACCGTGTATGTTTTCTGTAAAAGCGCGTCGCCGATGTACTTTTCGTTTCGCAGGATCTGATTTATGTTGCTTGTATGCCAGCGTTCCCTGCCCGCACCGTTAAGGATACCATCCGCTTCCAAACCGCGAGCGATTTTCAGCATACTGGAACCCTCAAGGTATTCTCGGTAAATGCGCTTGATGATTTCAGCTTCCTCGGCTATAACCACCAGGCGCTTGTCTTCATCCTTTGTATAGCCGAGAAACCGAGCGCAGTTGACTTGGATTTCACCTTGCTGATAGCGATACTGCAGACCCAGCTTTACATTCTGACTTAAAGATTGGCTTTCCTGCTGGGCGAGGGATGCCATAATTGTGAGCAGGACTTCGCCCTTGGAATCCATGGTGTTTATATTTTCCTTTTCAAAATAAACGGGAATGTTTTTCTCCTTGAGCTGACGAATATATTTCAAACAATCCAGTGTGTTTCGGGCAAATCGGCTGATGGACTTTGTAATGATCATATCGATATTACCGGCCATACACTCGTCAATCATGCGGTTAAATTCTTCGCGTTTCTTAGTATTGGTGCCGGAGATACCGTCGTCCGCAAAAATCCCCGCCAGTACCCAGTCGGGGTGACCTTGTATGTAGGTGGTATAGTGTTCAATCTGCGTGTCATAACTGGTAGCCTGCTCGTCACTGTCCGTGGAAACTCGGCAGTATGCCGCAACCCGAAGTTTGGGTTTTTCTTCGTCTGCACCCTTTCGGGCATGCTTCCTTGCAGGAATTACGGTGACGCTTTTACTTACTGCCATTCTTGTTCACCTCCGTTTCGATTAAACCATAGGCGTGTTCAGCCTGTGCAAAGGGGTCGTCGAATTCTTCTCTTCCTTCTATTACATGAAAAGCAGTAGGATAGACGACCGTTGTTTCTTCTTTTGGTTCATAAATACGACCGAGTTTCTCTGCCCGCCTGATACGTTCCGCTTCGGCGGCTGTAAACGTGTTTGGGTCGATGATGGCGGGGTAATAGTCGTCGCCAAGATAACGCGTATTACGAAGCATTCTGCCGATACCGGCGTGAAAGGCTTTGATGCCCGCCTTCTTTGCAGCTGTTGCTAATGAATCGCCGGACAAATAGGACTCAAACAAGGTTTTTATCTGCTCGGCTGCTTCGATATCAATAACAGCCTTTCCGTTTTTAATACAGTAGCCAAATGGTGTGTGGCTCATTTATCTCACCAGCCTTTCTTCCAGTGTAATGCCGCATTTTAATTCAAACCCAATCTCTGTTCGGGAATAAACAACAACCCGCTCTACAAAGCGCTTAAAAATGTCCCCGTCAAAGCCCTTCAGCATCGATGCTTTGGTAGCATATTGCAATAGGGCACTGACCTCACTTAAGTTTTGGAAATCGTTATTTAAGAATCGGGTTATGGATTCTTTTTGACGGCGTAGGCGTTCTGCCTCCTGCAACAGCTCATTGTTGCTCTTATTGTAAACGGCAGGCTCAAGATATTTTTTGGTCATCAGCCCAACCAGTACATTTCGCTGTTCTGCATTTTCTTCGAGTTTCTTGTCAATCGCATTGGGTTAGACGAAATTAGGGTAGGTTCGATGGAACGGTTCGAACGCGAATTAGAGGCATTAACTGACAAATACTCTGAAAATATGTTTATATTATCTTCTCGCCCATATCAATCTTTCGTATCTTTCGAACGCTTCAGCGTTCTTTGGCTAGTGCCCTTCAATCCTCGGCAGGCCATGCATTTAATAAGTAAGTTGGAATTTAGGCCTGATGAACCAGCAATAAAAGAAAAATTTCAAGCCGCTTTAGAGAAGGGCCTTTTTCGGACACATCAGTCGTTTACTCAAAACCCTTTGTTGCTCACCATTATGCTTCTGACGTTTGAGCAATATGCCGAAGTACCATCAAAGATGCACGTTTTCTACAGGGAAGCATTTGAAGTTTTGGCGAAACGACATGATGCAAGCAAGGGTGCTTATAAACGCGCCTTGAGGACGGGTCTGTCTGTAGATGCCTTTGCCGACTACTTTGCTGAATTGTGCTTCCGATCATATAACGATGAAAAGTTTGAGATGACCGCTGAGGAATTTGATGGATACTTCAATCAACTCAACGCGCGTATAGTAGCAAACGACAAGAAGACAACAGCGAGCGATTTTCGGGAAGACCTATGCTCTAACTTGTGCCTGATGTATTTTGAGGGCAACAGATACCATTTCACGCATCGATCGTTCCAAGAATATTTCTGTGCGTTATTCTTTTCTAAGCAGAAGGACAAGTTCATTGCCAAACTTGGAGATTTCTTCGAGAAGCACCAGAGGCGTATGTTCGGTGACCGCACATTCTATATGCTCTATGATATGGTTACAGAAAAAGCAGAAGAATACATTTTCTTGCCATTTTTGACTTCACTGTTTGACAAGTGCAATAAGACGGACGGGTATTGGACTTTTCTTGAAGAGATGTACCCGAAAATCGTTTACTCTTCTGAAGATGAATACCGATTCACCCGCAGAGTTGGTGAACCTCGTTCATTTCTATTAAGCGCAATTCTTAACATAACCGGATTCAACGGGAGTGGGAGAATTGGGAGAGACATTATTACCCTGGCAGAGCTTCCTTATCATGAAGAACTCGAAATTGAACGCATTCCTCATTATCACCAGCGTACATTATTTGACAGCAAAAACGAGGAATACGATATAGAAGAAGTTGAAGACGAAGAAGCAGGCTATATCTGCGAGTTTAGGATTGCAGAAATCCGTAAACAGCCGGAAGAATATGAGGAGCTTTTAGATGCATTAAACGGCGACAAGTTCGTCTTCAAAAAACAGTATCTCACCGCTCAGAAGTTCATGAAGGAAATTGCCACCAAGCAAAAGCACGAAGACGACAGCCTTTTGGATCTACTTTAACGAGGAATAAAAGCTATCCAATGGGTTCATACTAATTCATATCAAATCAACTGAAGTCCTTGCAATTCGACTGATAATGTGTTATTATTAGAAAGTCTTATTACAGGGCAACAATTGGAGGTAAAGCAAATGTCTAACGAACCTGAGAAGTGGTCAAGCCTTGAAGAGATTGCCCAGCATCTTGGCGTGAGCAAAGATACCATCCGCAACTGGATTAAAAAGGGCGTCATTCCACACCGTCGGATTGGCAAACAATATAAATTTAAGATTTCTGAAGTAGACGCTTGGGTTGACAGCGGCAAGAGCGCTGAGATTGAATGAGCCGTCAGCGGTGATTTATGGTGAAAGGGGAGTAAAGAGGTGATAAAAATATATGGGCATTATTATGCCGTACAACGGTACTTTGACTGCTGAACAGTTTCTCCTTTATGAGATGAGAATTGTATCGAAGCAGTATCTTGAAAGCAAATCAATCGAAGAGATTATTGCATATATCAAGCAGGATAATTTGTTCCAATATCCGACCGAGCGGCAAGTATCACGGCTTACCCGCGCTTGTTATAAACGACTAGTTGCGCTTGACAACGAAAAACTGGTCTACGAGTTGGCGCATGCGCCCATTGACGTAGCGAAGCAGATTAATCTTTATGCAATGATGCGTTACAACCGACTTGTCCGTGAGTTTATGGAGGGATTAATCGGAGAAAAGTACCGCCAACAGGACTTCTCATACACTAAGAAGGATATTAACGTATTCTTCTCCCGTTTGCAGGAGCAAAACGACGACGTGGCGGCTTGGAGCGAGCAAACGATTGGGAAATTAAAGCAGGTGCTGACCAAATGCCTGATTGAAACGGAGATGCTTGACAGTGGGAAGGATACCACTCTAAACCCCATCTTCATCAGTCAGGAACTTGAAATAGGCATCCGTGAAAATAACGACTTGACCGCGCTCGCCGCGTTCAACTGTTTTAGGTAGGAGCGTGACTATGGCAGACATTAAAAAAGAGCTTGATAAAATTAAAGGTCGCATTTCAGATGCGAACTTCCTCGCCAATAAAGGGCTTTCTAACGAGGTGGGTATACATGTCTTTAAATACGAGCCTCAATACGAGCTCATAGTCCGCGATTACATTGAGCGGCTTGTAAATACACCGTCCGATGACTATAGGGTCATCGAGCGAGATATGTATAAAATAATGCTCGATATCTTGGAGGAGAAGCGAGTGCTTGGCACCGTACCATCTCTGGAAGAAAAGAAAGGTAAGGACTACCTCCTTTCACAGCTCCAGAAGATTGCCACACAGGAAGCATTCCTTGCCAAGATGAAGTATGAACCGCATGAACGTGGTGATGTGTTGTTTTTAACGGGTATCGGCAAAGTGTATCCATTTATGAGATCGCACAAGATGCTCGATAGTATGCAGCTGGAATTCTCGGATATACCGATCGTGATGTTCTATCCTGGGGAGTTTAATGGGCAAAGTCTCAGCTTGTTTGACAAGTTCCATGATGGAAATTATTACAGAGCATTTAATTTACTTTAATCGGAGGAAACTGCAATGAAGATTCAGAGTATGTTCCAAAAGGACATCAACCGTGATATCAACGGTGTTATCAAGGTGGCGCAGGATGACGAGCAGAGTCTCGTGCAGGAACTTGGTGAATACATCATCACCAAGGAACTCCGTCGCCACTTCAATACTTTCTTTAACAACTACTCGAAAGCCATTGACCACCCGACAGATAAAATAGGGGTCTGGATTTCGGGTTTCTTTGGGAGCGGTAAATCCCACTTCCTTAAAATGTTGTCCTATTTGCTGTCCAATCAAAAGGTCGCAGGGCAATGTGCCGTGGACTTCTTCCAGGATAAATTTGATGACCCGATGATGTATGCCACGATTGTCCGTTGCACTAATATCCCAACAGAATCGATTCTCTTTAATATCGACATCGAGGGTCCTATTAACAAGGATAAAACGGCAGTCCTGCGTGTGTTCGCCAAGGTGTTCTACAACCACCTCGGCTTTTACGGCGAGGACCTAAAAATAGCGAAGCTGGAACGCTTCGTGGATAAGCGCGGAAAGACTGATGCTTTCCGAAAAGTGTTTGAGGAAGTCAATGGCGCACCGTGGGTAGAAGCCAGAGCTTCCTATGCTTTTTTTGAGGACGACATCGTATCTGTTCTGCAAAGTGTTCTCGGCATGAGCGAAACCGCCGCCCGCAACTGGTTTAACGGCGAAGAGAACGTGGATATGAGCATTAAGCAGCTCATAGAGGAAATCAAAGAATACGTTGATTCAAAGGGCAAGGATTTTAGACTTCTGTTCTGCGTAGACGAGGTTGGCCAGTACATTGGCGATGATGGCAACCTGATGATTAATCTCCAGTCCATCGTTGAGGAACTCGGAAGCAAATGCCGGGGAAAAGTCTGGGTGATGGTCACAAGCCAAGAAGCGATCTACTCAGTGGTGAAAATAAGTGGAGATGACTTCTCCAAAATACAAGGTCGTTTCAACACACGTCTTTCATTATCCTCTGCTTCGGTGGATGAGGTAATAAAAAAGCGTATCCTTGAAAAGACCCCGGATGCCGACCAGCTTCTCCATATGGTCTATGACAAGGAACATGCAGTATTAAAAAACCTCTTTACTTTTAGCGAGGCAGTACTCGACATCAAAGGCTACGTTAGTGGAGCGGAATTTTCTGCGACCTATCCTTTCGTACCATATCAGTTCATCATCATTCAGAAAGTACTTGCGGAAATACGCAAGCACGGTAATTCGGGCAAGCACTTATCCGGCGGTGAGCGTTCCATGCTCTCTGGATTTCAAGAAGCAGCTCAAAAAGTACAGGGTAAAGACGAAAATGCACTTGTGCCTTTCTCGCAGTTCTATGATACGGTGCATACCTTCCTTGAAAGTCCGATACGTCGGGTAATCGACCGTTGCCAGACTGCAGCAGATAAACACGATGGCTTGGAGCAGCGTGACGTGAGTGTTCTGAAATTGCTCTACCTTATTCGCTATATCGATGATATCAAGTCGAATATAGACAATATTGCCATCTTAATGGTGGATGACATCCGCACGGACAAGATAACACTGAGACGCGAAATTGCTGAATCTCTGGAGCGTTTGGAGCGTCAGAACTACGTCGCACGAAATGGCGACAACTACTCGTTCCTGACCGATGAGGAGCAGGATATTGCCATTGACATCCGCAATACTTCCGTGGACAGCGCGACAATCGTTCAGAGCATTGGGCAGACAATTTTTAGCGAACTCTATCCGTCCAAAAAGTACAAATACAATAAATACGACTTCGCTTATGACCAGTACATCGATGAAACCCTCGTTGGTGCTGCGCAGGGCGGGGTTCGCTTGCGTTTCGTGACCGTAGCGAGCGACTACTATAATGTTTCCGAACAGAAGCTGATCATGGATTCACAGGCCAATAACGAGGCTATCATTCTTTTATCTAGTGAAGTCCAGTATTTCGAGGAACTCGAAACCGCTGCGAAAATTCGTAAATACATCAAACAGAAGAACGTTTCTCAGTTGCCGGAAAGCATTCAGGATATTATACGCAAACGACAGGCACAAGCACGAACGCTGGAAGAGAGCGCGAAGGCCCAGATTGACAAAGCTATCGTGGGCGGCACATTCTTCATCTATGGTGAAAAGATAGAAATAAAATACGGCGATGCCAAAAACAAGCTGGATGAATCTTTGAAACAACTGATAGAGAGCGTCTACTCCAAGCTAAACCTAGTTAACACCTTCTACGATAGCGACGCAGATATACTTACCATCCTCAACAGTGAACCGTATCAAGGCGGGTTTGCCGGAATGGGCAGCAATAATGAGTTTGCCCTTAACGAAATCAGCCAGTGGCTTGAGGAACGCCACATGAGCCATGTACCCGTGTCGATGGGCGACGTTCAACGCCGCTATCAGGCGATACCCTACGGCTGGCGTGAAATTGACATTGCTGCGCTTGTGGCAAGGCTTATCGTTACACAGAAGATAGAAATCCGCTATGGCGGTGCGGTCGTGGGCAAAGATGATAAAAACCTCGTCCGTTACCTTCGTGTAAAGTCTGAAATTGACAAGGCAAGTGTGAGCCGCCGTATCGCCCCCTCTGAAGATGATATGCGAAAAACCGTCAAATTCCTACGTAACTGGCTTGGTCAGATGAGCATTGCCGAAGACGAGGACGGCTTAGTGGCGTTTGTCAAAGACACACTATCTACAAAACTTGGGCGATACGAAACTCTACTCAACGAGTACACCCATGACCGCTATCCGCAAAAGGAAGTCGTGCAAAACGCCCGTGACCTGATGGCAGGTGTTCTCTCACAGAAGAATGACAATGTGGCTCTCTTAAAACGCCTTCTCGCCAAGCAGGATGACTTGCTCGATGCGACCGACGATATGGAGGAAATTGAAACCTTTTTCAAGTCTCAACGGACTATCTTCGATTCTGCACGGGTATTGCAAAAGAGTTTACAAGACGAGCGGGACTACTTCGTTACTGACGCTGATACTACCTCTAAAATCAATGAAGTTGCCTCTATCCTTGGAATGGCGAAGCCGTACACAAAAATCAAAGATCTCTCTGATCTGATGCAGTCTATCAAGACCGCCTATAGCGTCCTTTTGGAGCAAAAGAAAGAGGAAGTGCGCGGTATCATTATTCTTTGCATGGGCGATGTCCACACACTCGCAGGTGTTGGAAGCAAAGCGGCCGACGAGGTGCGGAAAGCGGATGAGCGTTTTAGCGAATACAAGCAGAAAGTCAACGATGCGACGAGTCTGACTGTGCTTGATGCGATGATAACCCAGTTACAGAACTATAAAGACCAAGTTTGCAAGTGGATTGAATCCATCCTCCACGAGGCTCCACCACTTCCCGGTGAGGAGAAGCCGAAGAAGCAAAAAATCGTGCAGGTGCGCCGTTACGATGTGTTCCCTGTTAAGCGGCTGACCACAAAAGAAGATGTGGACGGCTATCTTGAAACAATTCGCAAGAAGCTGTACGACACATTGGAGGCAAACGACGGAATTCAGATAAATTAAGCGAGGGCATTGATATGAATAAGAACGCCATACAAAAATATGCAATCTGGGCGCGAAACGAACTCATCGAGCAAGTGAAGCAACGCGCCTATCAATACGGAATCAGCGCCAAGGGCTACGGTGATGAGAATGCCGCAGTCGTTGCCGGGCGTGTACTTTCCGCAGACGAGAAGCGGCAACGCACAGCTTTTGTCAGCGAAATAAAGAGAAACGGCTTTGAGCAGGCAGTTGAGGATGTGGCGTATACTTGGTTCAACCGCTTTGTTGCTCTGCGTTTTATGGAGGTTAACGACTATCTACCGACCCACGTCCGCGTGTTTTCGGATGCGAGTGGCGGTTTCAACCCTGAGATTCTCAAGGACGTTCTGCATCTCGAACTGGAAGGTTTAAACAAGTTGAAAGTGTCCGAAATGCTGAACGCCAACCAAGCGGAAGAACTCTACCGTTATCTACTACTCACCCAGTGTAACGCACTGAACGCCGCCCTACCGGAGATGTTCGAAAAGCTCGGCAGCTATACCGAAATGCTTCTGCCCAACAATATTCTAAAGCCAGATAGTGTTCTTGGGCGGCTTGTGACGGATATACCAGAAGAAGATTGGAAAGACGCGGTGCAGATCATCGGGTGGATGTATCAGTATTACAACACCGAGCCGAAACAGGCAGTGTTCGATGGTTTGAAGAAAAACCTGAAAATCACCAAGGAAAAAATTCCTGCCGCAACCCAGCTTTTTACGCCGGACTGGATTGTGCGGTACATGGTGGAGAACTCTCTCGGACGGTTGTGGCTTGAAAGCCACCCGAACGACACATTGAAAGCGAACTGGAAATACTACCTCGACGAAGCGGAACAGACGCCGGAAGTAGCAGAGCGTCTGCGAGTCCTGCGTTCACAGTCGCCTGTTAAGTCACCAGAGGACATCCGCCTGATCGACCCCTGCATGGGCAGCGGCCATATATTAGTTTACGCCTTTGATGTGCTTATGCAAATATATGAGAGCGAGGGCTACAATCCCCGCGATGCCGCAAGGCTGATACTGGAAAAGAACATTTACGGTCTGGACATCGACTGTAGAGCATATCAGCTTGCCTATTTCTCGCTGATGATGAAAGCACGGCAGTACAACCGTCGTATTTTCACCGATGGCGTGAAGCCACAGGTTTACAACCCCGCCGGGTTCCCCGACGGTGAGGAATACGGCTCGCTTGTGAAAGTGGACAAACTCGAACCGATGCCGGAACTGCCGAAAGAACAGCAGATGACGTTGTTTGACGGCAGTTATGACGCGAAGCTAAACGCTTGGAACTTCAAGCGACTGCTGGCACAGAAGTATGATGTGGTTATTACCAATCCGCCGTATATGGGCAGTTCGGGTATGGGTGCGAAGATGTTGGACTATGTAAAAAATAACTACCCCGATAGTAAGAGTGACCTGTTCGCCGTGTTCATTGAGAAGTGCGGCGAACTGCTGAAACCCACTGGATATCAAGCGATGATTACACAGCACGCTTGGATGTTCTTGTCAAGCTACGAGAAACTTCGCGGCAAGTTGATTCACCGTGACATTGTAAATATGGCACACCTCGGAGCAAGGGCGTTTGAGGAAATCGGTGGTGAAGTTGTGCAGACGACCACTTTTGTGCTGTCGAAACGCAACACCACCGACTTTGAGGCGACCTATGTTCGCTTGGTGGATTATAACAGCCAACAAACGAAAGAGGAAGCGTTTCTCTCCGGCACCGACCGCTACACCGCATCTGCCGACAACTTCGCAAAGATACCTGGTAGCCCAATGGCTTATTGGATTGGGGAGAAATTTGTAGGGGCATTCGATAAAGGTAAAAGCGTTGACAGTATCAGCGATTTTACTGGTTCGCAGAACATCACTTCGGATAATGAGCGATTTCTCCGTTTCTTTTGGGAGGTTGCTTTTGATGATATTGGCAAGTCAAAACACTGGGCATATTACGCAAAGGGCGGTGAATACCGCCGTTGGTACGGTAATGTGGAATATGTCGTAGATACTTCATCCATGGCTATGTCGTTTTATAAAAACAATTCGACCGCCAATCGATTAGCTGATAAATATTGGTTCGCGGAAGGCATAACATATTCCGCTGTGACAAGTAAAGGTACAGGCTTCCGCTACTACCCTGCTGTTGGTGGTTTTGATAAAGGCGGTGCGACTATATGCTACGTTAAAAATCTGCTCTATGTTCTCGCGGCATTGAATTCCAATGTAGCGGCAATGGCATTCAAAATTTTTAACCCAACAATCAACTTGCAAATTAAGGATGTAAAGGCGTTTCCGATAATCGTTGATAAGTTAGGTACTGTCGAGAGGATAGCCGAAGACAACATCTCCCTTTCTCGTGCCGACTGGGATAGCTTTGAAACCTCGTGGGATTTCAAACGGCATCCGTTGCTCTGCGGTGAGCGGACGGTCGCCGCAGCGTTCGGCAAATGGGAACGCGAGGCGGCAGAGCGTTTCGATACGCTCAAAGCTAACGAAGAAGAACTCAATCGCATTTTTATTGATATTTATGGCTTGCAAGACGAGCTAACTCCTGAAGTCGAAGATAAAGATGTAACCGTTCGTAAAGCCGACCTTACTCGTGATATAAAAAGCCTTATTTCATATGCTGTTGGCTGTATGTTTGGTCGCTTTTCTCTTGATGTTGATGGGCTTGCCTATGCAGGTGGTGATTGGGACGCGGGAAAATACAGCTCATTTATCCCCGACAAGGACAACATCCTCCCCATCTGCGATGACGATTATTTCGATGACGATATTATGGGTCGGTTTGTAGATTTCGTGCGTGTGGTCTACGGTGCGGAAACCTTGGAGGAAAATTTGAAGTTCATCGCCGACGCGCTCGGAGGCAAAGGTACGCCGCGTGAGGTCATTCGGAACTACTTTTTAAACGACTTCTACAAAGACCACTGCAAGATATACCAAAAACGCCCGATTTATTGGCTGTTTAACAGCGGCAAGAAAAACGGCTTTAAAGCGCTTGTTTATTTGCATCGCTATCAGTCCGACCTGCTCGCCAAACTACGGACGGATTACGTACACGAACAGCAGGAGCGTTACCGTACACAGCTTTCCCACATCGCCACTGCGCTGAACACCGCTACGGGATCGGAGCGCGCACGGCTATTAAAACAACAGAGTAAACTGTCAGAACAACTGAAAGAAATCACTGCTTTTGAAGAGAAGGTACACCACCTCGCCGACCAAAACATCGAGATTGACCTCGACGACGGTGTGAAAAAGAACTATGAGATCTTCGCAGATGTTCTGGCGAAGATATAAGAACCCCATCCGCTTGCCAAATCAAAGATTTGGAGCGGATCCTGGGAACCTTGTTACTACGTAATAGGAGGACACTATGCTGTCAGAAACGATAAAACTAAGGCTCGCGGAACGGTTCGCCGCACCGCTTTCTGAATTTCATAAACGCCGAATCGTCTTCTGGCACGACGAAGACGGCGAATTTGCGGATGGAGTTGACGAGCTCAACCTGCCCGGTGTAAGCATCGTCAAACTTACAGGGTCAAATAACTTCGCCGTCAAGAAACTGCTGTCGGCTGATGAGTTGACGGGCGACTACCTTGTTTACGACCCGCTGTCCTACGCAAAAGACCAGCATGACGACTGGTTGCTGGACATCAAGTTATACAGCGAGGATTTCCGCGCCGACCTTGTGTCGCTGCAAATGGAGGAGTTGCTCGTCGAGCCGTCATCGGCAATGCGCAAGACAATGAAGCTGTATGCTAAGTTTCTCGAAAATAAAGACCGCAAGGCAAAGCTGAAGAAATTCGGACGAACCTACCAGACCCCGCTTCAATTACACATTGATATTATGTCGGTGCTGTGCGGTACAAATGGGGGTTCGGCACAGGATGTTATTATCGCTGTGCTGTCGGCAGGCTTAGAGAAAGAAAGCAACGACGCACTGATTAACATTGAGAAGTTTGGCAATATTGAAGCATTCTGGTCGCTGATTCAGAAGTACACGGGCTATCAGAATAGCGACGACCGCCCGCTTTCCGAACTTGCCGCACACATCCTCATCACTGCCCTGTCGCAGACGATGCCAGCTTCTGCCCTGCGAGGCTTGGAGCGGTTTGCGTCCGATTCCAACAAGGCGTATTGCTATCAGCTTGTTCATGAATGGCAACGCAGCGACAGTAGCGGTGACTTGGAGGAGATTTGTCATTATGTAGAGCGTGAATTGCGCCTTGCCGACCGGTTTGACAAGACGGAAATAAGTGTCCTTTTAAAGAGCGATACATTCCCTGCAATCAACGAAAGCATACTAAAACGCTATTTCAAAGAGATTACTGAGAACGTCATAAAAGTGGAGGACATCATTGGTGCTGTCGAAAACCGCCGCACCGCCGCTTGGTATGCCCTGACTGAGGACTACCTCGAAAGCCTATATTACATCGCAAAAATGCAAGAGTTCTACCTCTCGCACATCGACGGCTTCCATATCGTTGAACCTGTAAAAGTCTGGAAACTTTACACAACCGACGCATATGAGATGGACAGCCATTACAGGCACTTCCATTTCTGCTTCGGCAATACACTGAAAAGTCCGAATGCACTCCTGGAAGATGCTTTGAAGAGGTGTTCCGATGTAGTCGAGGGTTTATACCGTGAGTGGTTCTTGACGAGGCTCACTCTGACTTGGACAAAAGCCATAGCAGGCGATTTGGAGTCGCTCGGCTATGTTTCAGAGATAAATGAACAGCGAAGATTCTACATGCGTTATATTTCACC
>Ga0265293_10009651_pt1 | contig 13806 bp, 10 predicted proteins | sample Munlanlewell138R_FD_192505 | JGI IMG/M metagenome (GOLD analysis project Ga0265293, IMG submission 192505) | Leachate microbial communities from a municipal landfill in Southern Ontario, Canada - Leachate well 138R | ecosystem: Engineered > Solid waste > Landfill > Unclassified | place: Canada...
AATTAAAGACGCTGGAGGAAACGCGAGTGTTAATAATATAACTATAAATCGAGCAGGTAGTGATGTAATTATTACAGATGTTATTAATGCTACATCTATTACAATGAGTACTAATGGTGAATCTGTATGGTTAATTGCAATATCAAATAGTCAATGGATTAAGTTATGAAAAAATTAATATTATTTTTAATACTTAATAGTTTATTATTATGCCAATATTCCGGAGGAAGTGGTACTTCTGAAGATCCTTATTTAATATCAACTCCGCAAGATGTTGATAGTATTAGATACAATACCTCTTCTTATTTTCAGTTAATAAATGATATCGATATGAGTATTTATACTAACTGGATACCTATTCCTACATATACAGGCTCTTTTACTGGGCATATTAATGGTAAAGGATATGCAATAAGTAATTTAACAATAGATACTACTGGAGATTTTGGTACTGCGTATTTCGGTTTTCTTAGTAGATTATTAAGCCCTGGAAAGATAAGAAATATAAAATTTATCAGTCCTACTTTTTCTATATACCACACAGATAAAGACCAAACCCGATTTGGTATAGTAGCGGGTTACAGTTACTCTACATCACTAGATAGTATTTTTGTAGAAGATCCAAATATCGATGTTTTTAGAACAGGTCACGGTGATTTTCATTTAGGGGGGCTTTTTGGAGAAGTGGGTAACCCTTTTACTTTAAACAATTGCGGAATATCCGGCGGAAGTATAGTAGGAGAATTTGGTTCTGGCCCAAATGATCGAAGCGGAGGAGGTTTAATAGGTACAGTAACATCTATTACTTTTAACCAATGTTATATTCAAGATCTTATTTTTTCTGCAAGTGCAATAGGTGTGTTTCGTAACTCAGAAATTGGAGGATTCGTAGGAAAGTCTTTATCTGTAGAGATAAATAATAGTTTTTTTAAAGGTCAACTAGATGCAAATAATAGTGGAAGTTTAAATAAAAATACAGCAATAGGAGGTTTTGCAGGTCATTGTCAGTCTTCTTTTACTTGTAATAATTCTTATACTGTTTATACTGTTTCTAAGGAATACCCACTTTTTAATCCAGGAGCTTTTATAGGAGAAAGATCTATAACTATTTATGGCGTTTTAGTTACAGGAAATTTTTGTTATGCTGACATGGAAGTAATGTCTGCTGAAAATATATTAGAAATACCGGATGCTCCAGGATTTTTTTACATATCTACTACAGATTCAATGAAATCTGTTGATACCTATCAAGGATGGGATTTCAGCAATATATGGTCTATAAATTCTTTAGCTAACGATGGTTATCCTATAAACTATAAATTACCTATTTCAATCATTTCTCCTTTAAATAACGCAGTATTTTTTATAGGAGATAGTGTAGAGATAATCTACTCTACTATAACTGATAGTGTAATAGTAACTTACCCTCTGGGTGAAATAGATACATTACAAGCAAGCGGTCTGGATACTTTATATTATAAAGTCACCACTGAAGGAAATTTTCAAATTTCTGTAGCTTCTTTAGATAATGCTAGTACAGCTAATGTTAATATTGTTGTATATCCCGAAACTGGAAGTATAGTGATTCTATCAGCACGTGTAAATAATTCAACTTCTCCTCTTGATGTAGATATGTCAGTATTTACTGCCGATATTGATTCCTTTAGAGTATTCTATAGCTCTGATACTTTGAATTGGATACTAATTGATTCATGGACTACCGATACTTCTAATGTAGTAAATACTACAAATATAAATTTTGATTTATTTTTAATTGATGGTACTTATACAAAATTATATTTTAAAGCTGAAGACGCTAGAGATACTACAACTATTATAAAACCTAGAAAATACCATAAAACTGGTCAAGCATATACTCCAGATAAAAGAATATGTTACTATTATAGTGGACATCCTTTATTTACTAATTGGAGATTTGACGTAGCATGCCAGTGGGCGCCTCTTGCTTATTATGAAGGAGGTGTCACACTTAAAAAGGATAATTTTGTTTACCCTAAATATGACCCAGAATATGCAGACACTCTTAATTTATCCGGTTATGGATATTATAAAGATATAAGATGGTGCGGAAGTTGTGTAAATTTAGAAGGGCAAACCGTTTTGAATAGCAGACGTTGTTATAGTCTTTTTATAACAAATTTTTTATACTCTGCCGGCGAAAGCGTGTTTCTTTATGTAGAAGATTCTTTAGCTGGATGGTATATTAATCCTCATAAAGTAGACGGTTCTTATACAATTAGTCCAACTCATTCTTATTTTTCTGTTACTAATCAATCTTATGTTTATAAAGGATATCAATATTGGATAGATAAAACAAACTCTAAAGTGTATGTAAATGATCTAGTTAATAATATAGATAGTATACTGTTTTGCGATTACTCTGATTTACACACATCAATTAGTGAATGGGTTCCTCCTTACTTCCCTACCAAAGATGTTAGTTACGCATTTTCTATATTTCCATATTCTAAACTTTACGAACATTTTTATTTTAGTAATTATGCTTGGAATATTACTCAAGAAGATCTTGATATCTTATTTAATAACCAGACTATATTAAATACTTTTGTACCAGAATTAAGAATAGTTGATGGAGGTTTTAATCGTAGTATTTCAATACCTTTATTAGGTGAACCAAATGATGGTCGTCCTTTAGCTTACGATATATACCTTGTAGAAGCGGGCTCAGATCAATGGTCTGGAATAGACCCTAATACAGGTATAATAATAACTAGAGATTATTTTAGAGGTATAAAACCAAGAGCAAATAGGCATCAAAAATATCCTTATAATTTAAAAGGAAGATAGTATGAAGCCTTTAAGATTTAAAAAATTATTCGAACATGACGGAAAAGAATCTTCACTTACTCAATACGACCTTAAAAAATATGCAAGGCTTGCGGTTGTAGAAGATGTAGATCCTGAAAAAGGACTATGTAATATAAGATGGCTTGATAGACCTGGAATACGAAAAGATGTAATTATTACTCAAAATAGTTCAACTAATTATTCTTTTCCTAAAAAAGGAAGTGTCGTAATTTGTATATTTGATAGATATGATAGGGCATTTATTACTAGTTATATACCTCTTGGACAAATTTCAAGAGTTCAAAATTTGAAAACTTTACCAAAATTTAAAGAAGGTGAAACTTTTTTTGAAGCTGGAGATTCTTATATACATATAAGAAAAAATGGTGATATTATTCTTGCAACCTCACAAGGGTATATGTCACTTAATAATAGTAATAATACTTTAAGTCAAGAATTTGCAAATTGGAAATTAGATACTGAAGGAACTTCTCATTTTTCAGGACTTGTAAAAAGATTTGTAACTAATTTAGGAAATAAAAGAGTTGAAACAATAGAGAAAAGTGATGGAGAGGTTTTTATTGAGCATAAATTAAAAGTTTATGAAACAAATAAAAATAATGAGCTTCTTTATAATTTAACTATTGGTACATTCATTGATAATAATGGCAACGTTTTAAGTAAGTCCGGTAACATTGTTGATGTTTCAAGTAATAAACAATTGTGCGTTAATTTAGAGTTAAATAACGGAGTTAGACTTACAATTGACAAAGATGGGTATGTTCAAATTGATGGTGCAAAAATGTTTATAAATAATCCCGGAGTTGACGAAAGTGAAGCCGATAGTGATAGAGATTTGTCTAATAAATCTAACTTAGGTACAAAAGGACAACACGTTGCAAGAGAGCATGATAAAGTTACTATACCTTTTGGAAGTATTTATTCAGATGAAGAACATTTAGGATTAAATAGTAAAGCTGCTTCAAATTTAACGAAACTAACAGAATTATTAGCAAATTATGGGGTTAGTGGTGTTCCTATTACTCCAATTAATGTAGCTACAGTTAATACAGATTTTGAAGGTGAAATTACTGAAGGTGCAGAAAATATTCAATTCGGAGACGATTAATGGCAAGTAAAGCTGCTATAGAAATATCGGAAACTCTTAATAATTCTAATATTACTGTAACTATTGTAGATTTATTTATCACTCTTAGTAAGCCTCTAAGACATACTTTGCGTAATTACTTTACTGGACAACTTCAATATTTAACTATAGTAAAAAAAGGGTTGTTGTCTAAAGTTGGAAAATTTGATATAATTTATAATAAATTAAATGAGTTTAATGGAATTCTAACACAAGTACTTGCTCCGATTGATAGATTATACAGGTCTTTTCCTCTTGATACTATTTTATTAGAAAATCCAGATATTGCGAAAATATTTGATGATATATTAGAATTTGTTACACTTAATGTTTCTGATATTTTACAAATTAATAATGTTGAAGCTATTGAAATGCTTGATGGAATTAATTCTTATGGAGATTTAAGAGATAAAATTGATGAATTGACTTTTAGAATGGCAAGAAGTTTATCAATTAGAGAGAATTTAACAAATAAGACTTCTTTAATTGATAATACTATAGATAAGTTACAAAGTTATATTGATTTAATAGAATTATTGGATACAAGTGGATTTTAAAGGAAAAATAATTTGCAACCATGTTGCTGGAGATCCTCCTCAAAATTTTACCCTCTCTACATGTCCGAAATGCAGAGGTAGAGGATGGCATGGAGGAATAACTTTTACAAAACTTGGAAAAATAGAAACAGTTTCAGGAGTTGACCAACTAAAGCAACACCTTGAAAAGATATTAATTGAGAAAGTAAGAAACACAGGGTATGGGTTAGATTATGATTTGTTTAAAGGAACAATTGATAGAAGCACTCTTAATACATTAAAAGCTGAAATAAGTAGAGTTATGAATTATTATGTAAATACTCAACAAAGAAATGAAAGGAATGGATTTATTTACAATCCTGCAGAAAGATTAGTAGATGTAGATGTAAACATTATACAAGACTCTTCTAATCCTCGTAATATACTAATTAATGTAACTGCAGAAACTCAATCAAAAAAAGAAATAAATTTTACAGTACCTGTAAGGAGAAACGAAAGTGCCTAGGACATTTACAGAAGTATTAAATAGTATGGAAAGTTTTATAAAAGGAAAGTATCCTTACTTAGATACTAGTGAAGGTACTATAATTTATGATGTAAATTTACTTGCTCCGAGTCAAGAATTTGCAAAACAGTATATTGAAATTCATCAAGTGTCTCAAAATCAATCTATATTAACCGCTTCAGAGAGTGGATTAATATCTCTTGCAAATAATGAATCTCTTCAAAGAAAAAACACAAGACATGCAAAAGGAAGGATTACTTTTTTTAGATTCACTGCTCCTGCCCAAGACATTGTGATTCCTGTAGGAACGATAGTAGCAGTAGATCCTACAGGAGGAGAAGATATTCAATTTATTACCACTTCCCCTATTACAATGTATCTTAATCTTGCAAGTGTATACTTTAATACTACAACAAATTTGTACGAAGTAACAACCGACATTGAAGCAGTAGTAGGGGGGAAACAAGGAAATGTTGGAAGTAATGTAATTAATACAATTATTACTCCCATTGCGGGTCTTAATGGGTGCTATAATAAAAATGCTACCTCTGGAGGGGCTGATATTGAATCTAAAGAAAGACTAAGAAACAGAATCGCCGTAAAAAAAAGAGGGAATTCAATAGGTACTACAGATGGGATTTTATCAGAAGTATTAGCTCATCCTGATGTAGAAGACGCTATTGTAGTAGGAAATGGAGAATCAGAAAGAAGTGATTTTGGAGCAATCGATGTGTATGTGAGAGGAAAAGTTAATAAAAGTTATACAGAGTCTTATGTAGTTACAGGAGCAGAAAATGAAAAAATTATTTTAAGTAAACAGCCCGCAGTACCGGATGGTGTTTCATCTATTGTATCTTCAGCATCTGGGGCAATTTCTAGCTCTGATTATACATTAAATAAAGATACTTCTGTGCTAGGAGGATCTATTAGATCAACAGATAATCTTACTTTTAGTCCCTCTCTTGATACTACCTACGGTGCTCTGCTTATTACATATTCATATAATTCTGTTGTTACGGATCTACAGAATATTTTTAATACATCAAATAAACAAGTTCAAAATACTGATATATTAATTCTTTGGGCAACCGAAATTCCTATTAACATTACTTCCTCGATTAAACTTTTACCGGGGTTTGATTACAATAGTGTAGTTGCTGATATTGAAGAGAATTTAGCAGTATTTTTTACTAATACAACAATTGGAGAACAAATACAGCAAGCAGATGTAGCTAAAGTTATATTAGATACTCCTGGTGTTGATGACTTACTATTACCTTTTACTACTTTTGAAAGTGCAGATGGAACTATTGTAAGGGATAATTTTGGTAATTTAAATATACCTTCAAAAGGGTATGCAATAATTGGAACAGTGACTTTAAATTTAGTGGTATAAGATGGCTTTATATAATAGTTGGCAAAATAATGATTTAAGAACCTCTGAACACTATACCTATAGATTATTTAGTCATCTATCTCCGGATTATTATCCAGTAAATGTAAAAGGTACAGAAATTTACAATATTTTAGAGATGTACGGTGGTGAATTTGCTTCGGGATCGGTTGAACTCTATAAGGTATTCAAAGATTTAGATATTAAAACAGCACGTACAACTCCAATAAGTTCTAATAATTTATCTAAATTGTATGAAAATTTTGGAGTATTGGTTGAAGCTAATAAATTTTTTAATCAACAATATGAAATTTTTAATGACGCAGGTCATTCCCTTCAAAGCTACCGGCAAATGTTAAGATTATTATATGATGCAACGTTGAATGGAAGTACAGGTTATGCTCTTAATAGAATCGGTCATGCATATACAGGAGTTGCTCCTATTGTAGTGCAACCTATTATTAATGAACCTCGATGGCAATTGACAACTTATACTGGGAGCGTAATAAGCAAAGGAGATAATTTTTTTATACTGGATAAAGAATTACCTGTTTATGGAAGTATATTTAAGACAGAAAAAATAGATGAAATTGAAGTAGGTCAAGATATTGTTTTAACGAAATCAAAATTAGGATTTAATACAAAATTATTTGGAAGTAAAGATTTTTATAGTGGAATTTATTTGTATGTATTTGCACATGAAGATACTTTAAACAATTCTTTTAAAGAAAGTATCGAAAATCATTTTAATATGATTAGTAAAGGAGATGTTTATTTTTATCCAATATATAGTAGCAATTATAAATATTGGAGGCCTACAACATCTCAAATAGATAATTTTTCTCTTATTACAGGCAATTACTTAACTAACACTGTTCGGACTTCTCCAACAGGAGCAATATTAAAAAGTAATATATTAGAATTACCTAATGATTATAGAAATTATGATTGGTATTATGATTGGTTAGTATTAAATAGAAATGAATCTTATTATATTCCCTATGTTAGACAATACCCTTCGTCTTCAATTCCTGATACTGTTAAATTTATACCTGTAACCGGAGAAATTTTAGGGGATTTACCTTTTATGGAAGGCACTCAAGGAGTTAGATGGATTTTTGATAAATCTGATAGAGCAGAAGATATTTCAGGAAACCCGAATGCATTTAATCTTGATTTAAATACGGGTTATGGTACAAGTTCTATTCCAATATTATCAAGAAAGCCTGGAAGATTAGGTATATTTGCTTCAGGATCTAGTTTACTATATGAACATTCCTCAGGATCTTTTCCAGATATTATAACATCACATCAAAGTTTTTTTATTGAGGCATGGGTAAAAGGATTAGATAAAATTGGATCCTCAAATATGTCGCATTTTACAATAAAGAATTCTAATACAGAGGACCAATCAAATATTTTAGCAGATCAAGGAATGTTATTTTCTATTGACTTTCCTTCTAAAACTATGAAATTTGAAATTTCTTATGGATCGGGATTGTCTTATTCTATAACAGGATCGATAGCAAGTTTGTTAGATGAAGAGCCTGAAAGATATCATTATATAGGAGTTTCAAAACACTTTGCAGGCCCTGATGATACATTTTTATTTGTAGATGATCAGGTAATAGCAACAGGATCTATTTATTTATCTCCTACTCAAATTACAGATAGCTATACAGCTGTAATTATAGAAGGCACAGGAATAGGAGTGGATGAAATTTCAATTCAAGGTACTCCATTAACTAAGGAGGATTTAAAAAGAAGATTTTTAGAAACCCAGCCGAGGTTAAATTCTTATAAAAGACATAGAACGGAAGTTGAGAAATTTCAACAAGGAATGGTTAAAGTATTTGCCTCAGGTTCTGGAGAATTTGAGTGGCATCAATTTTCAATAAGAGGAATTGAAGAACCTTTATTTGATTATATACCAATTTTACCAACAGGTTCTTTACCTCACATAGATATATAGGAGTAATATATTATGTCAAAATCATATTATTTTAAAGATCAAAATGTATTTGCGGAAGATTTAAACAATACAGAAAATTCAAGAATTGAAGATGTAAAAAACCGTATTCAAGCACTACTAGGAAATTCTGGAGGTATTTACAATAATTTTTATTCTGAGTTTTCTGTTGTAAAAGGAGGAATATTCGGAAGGCCTGATGAATATGTAGAAAATAAAAATTTAAAAGTAGGTTTAAGTGATACTTCAACTTTATTTATTTATCCTGGAGATGCGATTGACGTTGATGGTAATCATATTAAAGTTGAAACTACAAAAACTGTTGAATTAGGAAATGAAGATTCTAATTACAAATGGACTCCTACAACGGGAACAAATTATATAAAAATTAAATACTCTCAATCTTCAGGATCTGTCGGAACAGATGATCTAGGAAATCAATATTATGCAAGATACTATGATAGTTATTATGTAGAAATTGACGGAACCCACCCTTCCGGATCTACAGGCAATCCTATTTTACTTGGAGTTTTTACAGGATTAGGAGATGGCTCAGTAAGTTTAGGTACATTATCTGATAGAAGATCGTATGCAAAAGTTATTACTACAGCAGATGGGGTTATAATTGACCCTTTCAGAAATCCTGTAGCTTCTCAAATAACCGCAGCAGATCACATAGCCGCGACAGGTTCGGGTACTCCGTCACTTAAAAACATTCACGGGTTAAGTTTTGAAGATATTGGAGGAGAAGATTTCGGATTACATAGAATTCAGTCTCATATTAACGGAATAATCCCTTACGATAGGCAAACTGCAACTTTAAACAGTTTTAAAGGTAACGTAGTAAATAATAATACACCTTCTGCTGCTATATCTTTTACAGCTCCTTCAAATGCAGTTTTATCTGTAGGAGGAAGAATAATTTCGACAACTCTTCCTTCTCTTACAGGAGCTTCTGCATTTGCACTTAACGGAAACGGTAATTATGTAGCTTTTGCAGATAAAAATGGTAATACACTTTGGGTTACTGCTTTAACTGCATATAATGATTATTTTGATGCAATATTAAGTAGTACTGGAATCAATCCTTATTACACAACAGGTCATAAAAATTCTGATTACTATTACTTAGGTCTTTGTACAGTATCGGCTGGAGGAAATACTCTTTCATTTACAGACCGTAGGAGTTTTCTTACAACTCACCTAAAAGATATTATAGCAGATTTTAAAGAAAGTACTGCACCTCCTTCATCTCCTCTTAGTTTAACCGCATCTTTAGAAGATACGCTTAATAGAATCCGTCATCAAATTGGTATTGCAATAACAGGGAATAGTAATGATTGGAATAGTGCAACTTCTCCTCTTACTTCTGGTTTAAATGCAGACAGTCTACATACCCATAGTTTAAATCATTTAGACGACATAGGTGGGACGGATATTAATGTTTTTAATTTAGATACTCTTACTGCAGGGCCTTCTTCTAATGCAGACCATTTACATACTCACGCTAATGCTCTTGCAATAAGTAGTTTTGTACCATACGCCCCTCAAACGTTTCCAGCAGCTACAGATACAAGTATAGTATGGACTTTAGATACGGGAAGTTTGTTTAAAACTTCAGATTATCTTAATTTATTGAATGGAAACCCTTCCGCAAGTGTTTTTAGTTTATCTCCCGGAATTTATCAAATTACAGCATCCGCATATGTTGGAGTAATGGCAGTTAATGAATTTGCAAGTATGTGGATAACTTTAGGGGATGTATCGGATTCTAATGATGATATTAATACTACAGCTATTTCAAACGGAGGCAGTGTCGGAAGTTATCAAGGGATGTCAGTTCAAGCTGTTTTAGAAATAGATAGTTCTAGTAATTTACAAATAGGTATCAATGTAGCGAGCAGCAGGGAATTATGGAAAGGGAGATTAGATATTATTAAACTTTCTGATTATCCTGTTTCATAGAATCTTTGTATAATACAAATAAAATTTGAGGAGTTATGAATAAAAAAATAAAAGTGCTTTTTATTTGTGATGATATTAGATTAAACACCGGGGTAGGAATTCAAGCACGCAAGCTTTTAACAGGATTACAAAAAACAGGAAAATATGAGGTAGTAAACGCAGGATGTGCTTTAAATCACAGAGATCTAAACCCTGTAATGTATGAAGATATTTTAATATATCCTGTTAATACAAAAAGAAATGCTGACGATAAGAACGTAATTAGATTTCTTATAAGTAAAGAAAAACCTGATATAATTGTACCGTTCGGAGATCCGAGATTTTTCTTTTATTTATTTGAAATGGATGATGAAATAAGAGAGAAATCAAAAATTGTATTTTATCATACTTGGGATAATGAACCTTTTCCGAAATTTAATATTCCTTTTTATAAAGCTTGTGATTATTTAGTTTTCATTTCAAAATTTTCTTATAATTTGATTTCTCCAAATGTTGATACACCTTCTTATTTAATACAACATGGTTACGATAAGGAAGAGTTCTACCCTCTTTCAAAAGAAGAAATACAAAAGGAAAGAGAACATCTGAGGAGTTTAACAAATCTTGAAAAACTTGATTTTATTATATTCTGGAATAACAGAAATATTTCAAGGAAAAGACCGGGTGATGTATTAATGATTTTTAAGAGGTTTTTGAAAGATCATCCAAATTCTGTTCTTTTTATGCATACAGACCCTATAGATATGGAAGGCATTGATATTATAAAATTTCAAAAAGATTTAGGTAATGAAAACCTTCCTTATATTTTTAATTTTAATAAAATTAATAGTAAAGATTTGAATTTATTTTACAATGCTGCGGATATTACTCTCAATATTGCCCACAGTGAAGGATTCGGATTATGTATAGGAGAATCTCTCCTTGCAGGAACTCCTGTAATTGCAACTAAAACCGGAGGAATGACAGAGCAATTACGTAACGAAAATCAAACCTTTGGAGAATTAATAGAACCTGTTGTAAGGACTCTTTACGGAGTTCCAGGAGCTTCTTATATTTATCAAGATTACGTATCTCACAGTCAAGTTTTAAACGCTTTAGATCATATATACGAAAATAAAAATTATTATAAAGAATTAGGTAAAAAAGGGAGAGAGTTTATTATTAATAACTTAAGTATAGATAAAACAATACAGAAATGGGATTTTGCGCTAACTGAAATCTTTCAAAATCCTTCAACTTACAAAAGAATAAAAACATACGCAGCCTAAATAAGGTTATTATGACAAAAATAAATGCTTTTATTCTGGAAAATATTGTACATATTTTAGAAAAAAGCAATAATCTTACCCTATCTCCAGACAATTCAAGAAAAATAATAGCTAAAAAAATATTAATATTTTTAAATAATAATTGTAAAATTTCTTTAAGGAGTAAAAAGATTGAAAACTAATATAATTTTTAGAGCACCTGTTTACTCACAAAGTGGTTACGGAGCACATAGCAGAGATATAGTTATGTCTTTGTGGAACAGTCAAGAGTTTAATATTTCTATATTACCAACAGGATGGGGAATTACGTCAATTTCTTTAAACTCTCTTTCTTTAAAAGAAAAAGAAGCATTGAATTTTATGTCAAATAATAAATTTCATTCAAACTCTCCTTTTATATTCGTACATGTAGGTATTCCTACAGAATTTCAAAGAGTAGGAAGAGTAAATATAGGTATTACTGCAGGATTAGAAGCTGATAAAATTCCTCTATCTTGGGTTAAATCTTGTAATAATAATGTAGATTTAATAATAGTGCCTTCAAATTTTGTTAAAAATTCTTTTATTACAAGCGGTGTACAAACCCCAATTGAAGTAGTAGAAGAGGGGGTGGATATAGATATTTTTAACGAGAAAGAAGAAATAGTAGAAGGATTATTAGACAACGTTGAAACTTCTTTTAATTTGTTAAGTACCGGGCAATGGCTACATGGAGGTGTAAGAGAAGATAGAAAAGGTATAGGATTGTTAATAAAAACTTTTCTAAAAGTTTTTGAACACAATAAGAATGTAGGTCTTATTTTAAAAACTTTTACTAATAATAATTCCTCAGTAGATTATGAATTTACAAAAGAGAGATTACAAGAATTTAAAGGAACAAAAAAATATCCTAGAATTTATTTAATCCACGGAAATTTAACAGATAAAGAACAAGCAAGTTTATACAAACATCCGAAAGTAAAAGGTTACGTTTCGTTAACTAGCGGCGAGGGATGGGGAAGAGGAGTCGCAGAAGCTATAGCATGCAACTTGCCTGTAGCTGTTACGAGTTGGGGAGGACAGATGCATTATCTAAACTCTAATTATGTTAAACTAATTGATTACAATTTAGGACCTGTATCAAGAAGCGCTCTAATGACTAGAATATTTACTCCAAATATGTTATGGGCATATCCTAATGAAAAAGATGCGGAAAAACAAATAAAAGATTTAGTCGAAAACCCTATTTCAAATAAAAAGAAAGCTGTTGAATATGGAGAAATTTTTAGAAAGCTTTATAATAAATCAGTTATTTATGAAAAACTAATAAATATATTTAAAAAGTATAGCCAACAATTAGATATTTCATCTTCTGAAAAAAAGATAGAAATAGAGAAGTTTTAGCTTGTAGAACAGCAAACGCTTTAGCGTTTGATGACAGGATTGCTTTAGCAATCCTGTATAAATTATTATTATAAATAAAATTAAAAATATTTTTTAAAGATTTTTATTAAATAATCATTTTTTCTTATTATAAAACAAATAGTTATAAAAAAAGTTAAATCTTTTTATTGTATTGAGCTAAAATTAAGAAAATTCTTTGTATTATATTCATCGCTCCAGCGATGCACTCTTATATATTATATATTTATTATAATATATATATATATATATATAGAAAACAAAAAGTTTAAAATATAGAAGTTCAAAATGCTTGTTAGATAAGCAGTTTAGATACGTTTTTATTTTCATTGTATTCCTAGGATACCTTCGCTCTCTTGATATTTATCTGCATTATAATGTTTTTATATTGCTTCAAATAAAAATAAGGAGTATACGTTGAATTTAGCTATTATTATTCCGGTGTTTAATTCTATTTTTTACACTCGCCAAGTAATTGATTCTATTATTAAAGAAAGAGAAAATTGTAAGAAAGTTGATAATATTTATGTCGTAGTAGTTGACAATAAATCTACTGATGAAACTCCTGATTTTTTAGTGAGTGAAGAGTATTTGGGAAAGAGTACTGAAAATTTGACTTTTTTATATGTTATAAACGATTATAATTACGGATATGGAGGAGGAGCCAATAGAGGTATTTCTTATGTTAGAAGCATCGAAGAAATCGGAGATTGCGATTTTTTGATAATGAATAATGATATGGTACTATTAGAGGGATGTATTGATAATTTAATAACTACTGCATATAGTAAAG
>Ga0265293_10009652_pt1 | contig 13806 bp, 10 predicted proteins | sample Munlanlewell138R_FD_192505 | JGI IMG/M metagenome (GOLD analysis project Ga0265293, IMG submission 192505) | Leachate microbial communities from a municipal landfill in Southern Ontario, Canada - Leachate well 138R | ecosystem: Engineered > Solid waste > Landfill > Unclassified | place: Canada...
GTTCCGGTAGTTGTAGTACCACCGTGATTCAAGCGATAAATCCACTTCGTAACTCAATAGATCAGCTTTGTAAGATGAAGCACGGTAGAGTGCAGCAGCATTGAGTGAGAAACCATTGGCAATTTTCTTTTCCAGACTTAGTTTCAAGGTATTCGTAAAAGTATTCTCACTCGTTACCAATAAATTAACTTTTAACAACCAATTGGTTTCTTCGTGCATCATAAATGCATATTCCATAGGAGTGAGATATTCTACCAGACTATCGTGGCGGGTTTCGGCAGAATAGTTCAGGCTGTCGGTTTGGGCTGTGAGGCCAGCGGATATTAACAACATTGAAATGATGAGTAATTTTATTCTGCACATGATTGAATTTTTATTTAAACTTTTTTTTCGCATCGCGTAACCTAATTTAAAACCGATAACCTATCCCAAATCCAAAATCAATTATACCCCTCTGTTCTTTCATAACAGGGCCTCCTCTATATGAATGTTGGATACCATAAGCTATACCTAGATTTATATTAAGGTACAAATGATCGGATATCATTCGCTGAATACCATATCCCAACTTTATGCCTACAAAGGAAATATCGTGTTTGTAGTTAGATATGTCGTAATTTCTATTCATATAAATTCCTCGATACATTACACCCAGAGATATGTAGTTAGCCGAGAGACCATTACCGGATTTCCCCATAAGCATTCTTCGACGCAGATTATAATAATACCGGCCATCAATTGTCATTTGTGGCTCAATTCTATTTGTGTTTTCTTTAACATCAGATTGTATTGATTTAGAATACTGAAATTTGCTACTCAGTTTGGTGTTAATCGAAAATGGAGATTTTCCTAACTTGAACTCAGCTTCTATATTAGGCGCAATGAAACCAATCAACGACCCATTGAAATAGGACAAGTTTATTATATTCACAAGATTAGTTTTTAACAGAAAGCGATCCTCAGCATGACACCTCATAACAGGACACAATTTGTCAAGATCCAGCTTATACCTATCTTTTGTGAAAGCCAGTCCTGCATCAACGTAGGTGTTAAAGAACAGGCTAGACTCGGTGGATCCACTTAATGACTTATTCCAACCAGCCATTAAACCCACATCCAAAAAGCCTCGTTTTAGGAACCTGCGCTGGAAACCCCATTTTGCAAATAGTGGCATAAACTCAAGGTCAGAAGTGTTAAATTCATAGTCTAAAACCCCAGCAACCTTACGATAACCGATGCCCAATGCAATATACGAGCCCGATAAGTTAGCCGTAGGCTTATTTTTACGAAGCTCTTTTTGATTTTTATAATACCATCTTGATTCAAGGGAAAATTCGATCCCACTATTGTCCGCAAGACATTCTCCTGTGCTATAAGTAGCAGCATTGAACAATACTGCATTTAACGAAAACCCTTTAATAAGATTTTTTTCAAGGCTCAATTTTAGGCTTCCGGCAACTCTGCCTAAATCCGGTGAAGCAGAAAAAGTGCCTTTTAACAACCAATTCGTTTCTTCGTGCATCATAAATGCATATTCCATAGGAGTGAGATATGCTACCAGACTATCGTGGCGGGTTTCGGCAGAATAGTTCAGGCTGTCGGTTTGCGCATTTCCTGCCATTGAAATAAAAAGTGCTGCCAGCGAAAGCAAAACCATTGAAGTATATAATTTCATCGTTCGTCGTTTATTATTTTTCATCTCAAGCTACTTAATTTCGAGTGTACCAATGCTCTGTTTTATCTGAATTAACGGGTGATCCGGCAATGCAATAAAATTGACTTTGCGGAGATTGAGTTTTTTTTCGGGAGGATCAAAAATCATCCATGTAGGCTGCTCGAAATCGGTATTGTCGAGCTCAAAGGAGTACCTGAATTCATTTCCGGCCTCAAGCCTTATCTCTGATTTTTCAGCTCCAATAGTTAGTGCTTCAAGACGGCTAAAACCTTCAAGATTTATCTTTGCAACTGTAGCATCAATGATGATTGTTCCTGCTGCCTTTTCGAGCTGAATATTTGAGCGTGTCGATTTTATTTCAATCCGGCCATCAAGCAACTTCCCAGAGATATCCCCGAATTTGGATTCAATAATCAGCTTACCTTGTATATTTATTAATTCAATGTTGGCAAATTCACTGTTGATATTGAGTGCGCTTTTCGTGTTTTCCACCCTGATTTCTCCAAAATAATTGTTGATGGTTAGTGGGCATGTTTCAGGTATTTTGATGTGCCAGATAACCTTGAGCATTGATTCGGGACGCATATCTCCGACTGCCAGTTCGATGTAATTCCTCATAAATAGCGTCTTGCCCTGTCTGCCACTAATCCATTTCATTTTTTTTAGATCAAGCTCAGCCTGTTCTTTATCAGCATGTTTTGCAATTATTTCAATTTCGTAAATGATGGAGTTTCCCGGATGTGATTCGCAAGTAATCACAGCGTTTTCGCCAACGATCTCCAGTTTCATTCCTGGTGTCCATTTTTCCTGGCCGACAAGTGTTTTTGTTAGCACTTGAACTTTGGTTTGTCCCAACACACTGCCATTGAAAACTAGTGTCATCAAAGCAAAGAGCCCTATTTTATTGATTGTCTTTTTCATCCAGTCAAATTGTTTTTGAGATCATTTGTTTTACGATTTCATTTTTCTCCAATTCAATTTTGGTAAGCATTATTTGTAAATCCTTATTCTGATCGTAAGTATTCAATCTTTCAAGAATCTTCGATTTCATTCCATTCAAATAGTCAAGCTCCTCTTGTTTTTCCTTGAAGCCGGGCTGGCTACACGCTAACGGATTTGCGGCGCATAGGCTATTAACAATGTCGGTGATTTCTCTATCATCTTGCTGCCAGTAGCCCGGTTTTTCAATTTCTATGACTTCTATCGAGTAGCTAATAGTTGATTTTTGCTGGGACGGAAATAGTAAAAAATAGGCCATAAAAATAGCAATGCTGGCAGCAGCCAACCAGCTAGTCCTTCTGTAATTAATAAGTTTGCGCGCTTTTGCCTTCTTCGCATTCAGGCGATCATCTATCTTATTCCAAATCTCATCACCCGGGGTGAATGCTTTGAGCTGATGAATTTTTTCTTGCTTATCCAATTCGTTGGTAATGGCATTCCAGACGTCTTGCGGCGGGTCAATGGATTTTAGTTTCGATAATCCATCAGCCATTGCTTTATCCGCTAATTGTGATTGTACTGTGCCCCAAACCTTATCGTCCGGAGTATAGCTGCGCAATTGTTGCAAGGCCGATTTCAATATTTTGTGGTTCTTTTCCATCAGCTGATCATTTTTTCAAGATTTTCACGCAACATCTTTTTAGCTTTAAAAAGCTGCGACTTGGAAGTGCCTTCCGAAATATCCATCAACTCGGCAATTTCATGATGTTTGAAACCTTCAATTTCATAAAGCGTAAAAATGGCGCGATATCCCTCCGGCAAATTGGCAATAGCTTTTTCGAGGTAGTCGATATTGATAGAAGCACCCCAGTCGATATTTGAGGAAACATCAGCGTTTTCGATATCTTCGAAATAAATCCTGTCTTTAATTTTACGGATGGCGGCACGTGTAATAATGGTGTGTATCCATGAACTCAGCTTTGCTTCTCCTTTAAATGTATGCAGCTTTCCGAAGATGAGTATAAATCCTTCCTGGAGCACATCGTTGGCATCATCAAAGTTCCCGGTAATGCGGTAAGCGAGGGTGTACATCCGGGTTTTGAAACGATCGTAAAGTGCCTTTTGTGCAGCTCTGTCGCTTCTGAGGCAAGCTTCGATAATGTCCGTGTCGGAATGATATGTCAATTTTGATTTGCTCATTGTCTGTTAGAGACTTCAAAGATGAGAATAGTTGCCCAAAAGAAAAATAGATTATTTCTTGTATTATTTTGGATGCACTAAAATAAAATATAGCTTTCTTTTGGTTACTTAGATTTAAGTAGAAATACCCGGATTCCATCACACGATTTTTATCGAATAGCAAAAAAAGATAAGTAAGTGTTCTACACGAGTGGAAATTATGATTGATATTGGTTAACACATGATGCAATCGTACGACATAGGTAATGTTTTATTAGTTAACAAATAGATAGCCAGCTATTTATGTCGTTCTTTTATTGTTCTATTAGATTAACGGCGAATCCAATTTTCTATTTTGATTCCTGATATTCGTTCGAATTCTTTAGTGTTTTCAGTAACCATGATTAAGTCCTGCTCAATTGAGGTACATCCTATTAATAAGTCGAAATCGCTAATCATGATGCCCGATTTTCTTAATCTGGCTTTTTCTTTTCCGTATAGCCCAATAGCGTCAAATATTGGTAATATCGACACCATTTTTGAGAAACCTTCAACAACCTGATTATTTTTTTCTGGAAAATCACTATTCTCAGCTCCAAAAACAAGCTCCGCCATTGTAATCTCAGAAATTGCACAATTCTCTAATCCAACTTCTTCAAATTTATCATTCAAATTGAACTTTCCTCTAAAAAAATGAATGCAGATGTTTGTGTCAAGCAGATATTTCATTAGAGTTTAATTTCTTCTGTTTTATTTACCCTTGAATCTTTAATTTCTTTGATGATTGCATCAGAATCTCTTGAATCATTCCAAGCTCCATAAAAATTTCGCAAATCAAATTCTTTTAGCTGCTCTGTTTCAATCGATTCGGTAAGTTTTATAATTAATCTTTTCTTTGAGTTGATATCCAAGCTTGTCAGAAACTTAAAATATTTATTAATCGTCTTATCAGTCAGTGCAAGTTTCATGTTAAATCTTTTTTCAAAGATAATTATTTTTACTTCAATCGCTTTTTTTGTTATCGCCATACTGGCTTGATTTTTCAGTCTATGCGTAATCTATGTCTTGCTAATTCGTGCTTGTGCAGGGCATGGATAAAGTCTAAATCTTATAAATCAAATCCATAAAACTACAATAGCCATCCGCTTTTTTATTGTCAACTTTGTAGCCAATAACAAAGCATAAACTGATGTCAACAAAAGATATTGATTCCATTATTTTGCCTTTAGAGGACATGAACAGTGAGCATTGCGCACTCATTATTGATAAAGGCTTATCCCAAATAAAAGGCATAGAAAGCCACAAGGTAGAGCTGAACAACCACAGGGCAGTGCTTGAAGCAAAAGATGCGGAAGCCGTAAAAGATTCCATCAAAGCTATTCGGGATTTGGGTTATGGCGTAACAACCGTGAAGCAAACTTTCCCGGTTTTGGATATGAGTTGTGCATCCTGTGCTATCAGTGCAGAAAGTACCGCACAAGCCACGAAAGGCGTGATCAATGCCTCCGTCAACTTCGCCACCGCCACGCTATCGGTTGAATACCTGCCCAATATGACCAATCCGGCCGATATACAAAAAGCAGTTCAATCGGTGGGTTTCGATTTGTTGCTCGAAGATGAATCCTCACAACAGGAAACCTTAGAGGCCATCCACGACAAGAAATTTCGGACACTGAAAAAGAAAACTATCTGGGCTGTAGTGCTTTCGCTTCCGGTGGTGGTGATTGGTATGTTTATGATGGACATTCCCTATGCCAACGAAATCATGTGGGTTTTCTCAACGCCAGTGCTGGCCTGGTTAGGTAAGGACTTTTTCGTCAATGCTTGGAAACAGGCAAAAAATCGTTCTGCCAATATGGATACCCTGGTCGCCCTGAGTACCGGTATCGCCTATACCTTCAGTGTTTTCAATATGCTTTTCCCTGAAGTTTGGCATTCAAGAGGCTTGGAGGCGCATGTATATTTTGAAGCCGCCGCCGTCATCACCACCTTTATTTTATTGGGAAGGCTATTGGAAGAAAGGGCCAAAGGCAACGCCTCCACAGCCATTAAAAAATTGATGGGCTTGCAGCCGAAAACAGTGGTGGTGCTGCTTCCCGACGGACAAGAAAAGCAAGTCGCCATTGCGGATGTAAAAATTGGCGATATATTATTGGTAAAGCCCGGCGAAAAAATTGCCGTTGACGGAAAAGTGGTCGCAGGCAATTCCTATGTGGACGAAAGCATGCTGAGCGGCGAGCCTGTTCCGGTCTTGAAAACTGAAAACGAAAAAGTATTTGCAGGAACCATCAATCAGAAAGGAAGTTTTCGTTTTGAAGCCGAGAAAGTGGGCAAAGAAACCATGCTGGCGCAAATCATCAAAATGGTTCAGGATGCGCAAGGCAGTAAGGCTCCCGTGCAAAAACTTGTGGATAAAATCGCCGGAATTTTTGTTCCTGTTGTGATGGCCATTTCTATCCTCACGTTCATTATTTGGATGATTTTTGGAGGCGATAATGGCCTGGTACAAGGACTATTAGCCGCCATTACGGTACTCGTGATTGCTTGTCCTTGCGCTTTGGGACTGGCCACGCCGACAGCTATTATGGTAGGAGTAGGGAAGGGTGCCGAAAATGGAATTTTGATCAAAGATGCCCAAAGCCTCGAACTGGCCAAAAAGGTGAATGCCGTAGTTTTGGACAAGACAGGAACCATCACCGAAGGCCGGCCAGAGCTCACTGATGTGAAATGGCTGAACGAAGATGATGCAACACAACAAATTTTATTCAGCTTGGAAAAACTATCCGAACATCCATTGGCTGAGGCGGTTGTGAAACATTTAGATACCGTGCAGGCTGTTACCCTATCCGCTTTTGAAAGCATTACAGGCAAAGGAGCCAAGGCAGATTACGAAAATGAAAGCTATTGGGTGGGCAATAGAAATTTATTGCTCGAAAATAACATTCCTATCGCTGACGAGCTAATACAAAAAGCCGATGAATGGGGCAAGCAAGCTAAAACCGTGATTTGGTTTGCCAACAGCAAGAATGCCCTTGCAGTGCTGGCCATTTCCGACAAAATAAAAGAAACTTCCGTTACTGCTATCAAGCAGATGCAAGAGATGGGAATCAGCTTATATATGCTCACCGGCGACAATGACGCTACTGCTAAAGCTATAGCACAACAAACAGGCATACAGCATTATAAGTCTGAAATGATGCCCCAGCATAAAGCTGATTTCGTAAAAGAATTACAGCAGCAGGGCAAAATCGTTGCGATGGTTGGCGACGGCATCAACGACAGCACCGCGCTGGCAACTGCAGATGTAAGTATCGCGATGGGCAAAGGCAGCGATATTGCTATGGACGTAGCCAAAATGACCATTATTTCATCAGACCTCAGTAAAATTCCGCAAGCCATTCGTCTCTCTAAGAAAACGGTGACTACCATCAAGCAAAACTTGTTCTGGGCGTTCATATACAACCTGATCGGTATTCCAATCGCGGCAGGAATCCTTTATCCTTTCAACGGATTTTTGCTTAGCCCAATGATTGCCGGAGCCGCAATGGCCATGAGCAGCGTGAGCGTGGTAAGCAACAGCCTGAGGCTGAAATGGAAGAATATAAATGAAAAGTGAAAAATGAAAAGATAAAAGTCAAAAGAAGAAAGATAAAAGTGAAAATAGTAGATTCGAAAATTAGAAGATTCAAAGATTTAAGACCCGCCAATCAATTTTTGAATTTTGAATTTTGAATTTTGAATCTTTCAAATCCTCAAATCCTAATCAAACATCATGGAAAATAAAATTCAAAAATTTCAATTTAAGACAAACATCAATTGTGGTGGATGCATTGCTAAAGTAACTCCTTTTTTGAACAAGGCCGAAGGTCTTGAACATTGGGAAGTGGACACGACCAGTACAAACAAAATACTTACGGTAACTTCAGCCGGTATTACCGAGCAGGAAGTGATAGACGTAATTCATAAAGCCGGCTATAAGATAGAAGTGCTGGAAGAGTAGGCGTGGGATTTCTGTGGATGGTGGTGCGGATTTCAAATCCGTGCCATAATCCACATGATATCAATTTATTATATTGATTTTATAGTCTCTTTAATTCGATGTTTTGAAGTCCTGGCGGACGTTCAAAAGTCTGCGTTCACCTAAATCTTAAACTTTCCATCGTCCGATCCCGCAAATGGCGGGGGAGGACTCCGCTGCTGCACGAATTGGTCATCGCGATGCCCTGCGATGCCCAGAGCTTATCGAAGTGTAATCAGTGCCGTAAGCCCTCAGCCCTCCCGATAATTTCTATCCGGGATACAGTCAAAGCTGAGTAGTAACCAGTTATAGTCGAAATTTGTTTGCCTTCTGAATTTATAGCATTAGGAATTTTTTATTAACTTTGATAGAACAATGTTTAGCCCGAAATACATCATGTTATGAAAACCCGCTACCTGTTATTCGTTGTTTTCCTGATGCAATTTGTTGTTATTGCTGAAATGTTTTCGCAGTCATTGACTTGGGACAAAAAGTATTCTTTCCCGGGATATGGCCGAAGTCAATTCTACAAGGTATTACAGACCCAAAATAGTGATTTGTATCTCGCCGGATATGCCGAATCGGCTTTGTATCAATGTTCTCCTGGTTTTATGAAGATCGATACCAATGGGAACAAGTTGTGGTCTAAAACATTTAATTTCCCCGATTCATACACGATAATTACCCACACCCTCTTACAATCTACTGCGAACAGCTACTATTCATTTTGTTTTAATACTATGGAGGACATCATAATAAAACAGAATGGAAAACAAGAAGTTACGAACGACAGTTGGTTGCTGAAACTGGATAATAATGGCGACACTTTATTCGCGAAACATTTTGACGAAATAGGATGGGTCAACGATTTGATACTTGATAACGGAAAACTGGTGGCTGTTGGAAGTACCAATTACATTGAGGAAATACAAGATATAAACTACTACTTCACGAAAACCACCATTTTAGCGATAGATACAAACGGCACGTTTTTATGGAGAAAAGAATTTATGACAGACTTTGTTTCGCGTGCAAATTCCATCATTAAAAATAGCCAGGGCCATTATTTAATTACCGGAACAACCACATTAGATAGTTCAGGCTTTGGATATATTGGTTTTCCGGATAAAATGTTCCTGCTTGAAACCGATTCGATGGGCAATCTTTTATCAGCATATCATTCCGATATTGAATCAAGTGAAGGAAAGCAAATATTAAGCTGTGAAGATGGAACTTACGCTGTAATTGGTGATGGGTATAATGATACAGAGTTTAAGCAGGATATTGTCCTGTGGAAATTTGACGCCGAGAATAACCTGCTGCAATCTTCATTTTCACAACTTCCCAGAGCCGATAAAGCTTTCCGATTTAAGCAAACGCCAGATGGTGGATTTGTGGTTTGCGGATCGATTGTCCCCATGTCATCACCAAACTGGAGTCCCGCCTTCTTTTACATGAAAATAGATCAAGATGGATTGGTTGAATGGTACCAACATAATGAAAGCAGTAATAACTGTGCATTTGATCTGCTAATCAATAATCAAGCTGGTTTTTATTTTGTTGGTCAGTCAGGGGCAAGGGCAATTCTTGTCAAAACTGATTTAGAAGGGAATGGATTAATTGTTTCAATTGGTCAGCATGAGAATCCAAAAACCGGCAACCGATTCAAGGTGTTCCCCAATCCCGGACAAAATGAAATTACAATCACAGTGCCTAATGCAGCCGGTTATTTCAGTTTTTCGTTATATGATCTGTGTGGAAGGGAGTTAATCAAAACAGCGTACCATCCTGACAACCGGAAAGTGAACACCACGAACATAGCTGGAGGTTTTTACACTTACAAAATCACAGGGGATGGTTATACCCAATCAGGAAAATGGATAAAAAAATGAACCTGCTTCAAGAAGTCTGCTTGAGCTAAAACAGTTATGTCAAATAGGCCTACCAACTCAGCCTTAAGGCAATATTTTAAAGTAGTTTATTCTCATTTTATTCAAGATTCTGAATTTTTACCAAACATTCAATTTACCAAGTCGAGTTCCAGCTTTCCATCGTCCGATCCCGCAAATGGCAGGGGAGGCCATGGAAACCTTGAAATAAAACCAAGATATTCTTTCGTTTAATTGGCATTTCCTCTTTTTTTTTCATATTTTTACGTCAGGATATCCTAAAAAATACAGAATCATGAAAAAGATAACTTTCATTTTGCTACTGTTCATTTCGATTCAACTTAGCGCCCAAAACACTGATTACTTTGCCAATGACCCTCAATGGAGGATAAACTATACCTTTGGTGGTTCAGGTTATTGCTTAAGCACATACAATTATGTGTATTATGTTGGAGGATATGACACTATTAATGAGCATGTTTATGCTAATTTGTTTCAATCAGGCAACGAGGAATATTGGTGGTTTGGGCCTCCGCCCGTATATAATTGTTCGGGTACCTATGAGTTTAATAATCCGGCAGGGCTTTTCAGACAGGAAAATAAAAAGATTTACAGATGGAATGGCAATGCTGATGAAATGCTATATGATTTTGACCTGGATGTTGGCGACACCCTGCCCGATTCACCACTCCTTTATGAAGATGATATTTATGTAACGGCTATTGATAGTATATTAATTGGAGAGGACTATAGGAAGGTGTTTTCACTTTCCACAAGTATGTACAATCAAGCCTTTGACATGATAGAAGGAGTGGGCTTTATTCATGGGTTTTTATCAGGATACCCGGATTACTTTTACCCTGAAACACTGGTATGTTATGCGCTACAAAGTGTAGTATATTATGAAAACCCCAATTCTTATGGTGGGGAATGTGATATGTTTGTTGGAATACCCGATAATGACACGCAAACGCCTCAAACAAAGATTTTTCCTAACCCCTCTGATGGAAATATTACGGTAAGAATTCAATTGGATGAAGCTACCGAGGTTTTGATCAAAGTGTTTGATATAACAGGAAGCGTTTTGTATAAAGATAGTTGGAGATTTTATCCGGGAATAAACGAGAAAAACCTGAATATTTCAGACTTACCGGCAGGAATGTATTTTATTACGGTTATAGGAGAAAATGGGAAAATCTTGTCGAAAAAGAAAGTTGTGGTTGAATAGATGCGTTTCTAAGAAGCAGTTCCCAGGCCATCGCAGCGCTAGTAAATCGGCATCGGCATAGTAAAACAAATCTTTAAATCTTTCTTCTGAATTGTTTTTTCTTTCCGGCAAAATCCTATCTTTGTAGGCAACCAAGCCAAAAACATGAAAGCGAGATTATTAGTAGTTTTTTTGTTCCCTTTGTTTTTGTCCAATATTGTATGCGCACAAGAATACCATTATGACCATTATACCATTCGTGACGGATTGGTGCAAATGCAGGTGATGACACTTTTTCAAGACAGCAAAGGCTATCTTTGGGTTGGTACCAAGTTGGGAGCCAGCCGTTTCGATGGCATCAACTTCACTAATTTTACCCAGCAAAACGGGCTGCCTCAATCTTATGTGCATCATATCACCGAAGATTCCTTGGGGCGGATTTTATTGCTTACCGGCGGAGGTCTTGCGATTATCGACGACGATGGACTTCAGGCTTTTCCTACTTCGGTTTTTGATGGTGTAGAACAATATTTTAGCCCTGTTATCAAAGAAAACGATAGCATTTTTATATATACCATCAACAACAGCAATCAGTTAGAAGCTTATTATTTCGATGGTGAAAACTATATATTAAAGGAATCTTATTTTGACCCCTTAGCGCGTGATCTGTTGTTGAGTAATGTGCAAATTTGTTTTAATCACACTGAAGATGTTTTATACGTCGCTTCCGGTGAACGAGGGCTAAATAGCATTAAAAATGGCAAGATCACCAAAATTGCCGATTTAAACGAAAGTGTTCAAGCTATTGAAAAAAGCTTAGATGGTAAAATCTATATTTCTATCGGCCAGAAACTCGGAACTATTGCAGATGGGAAGTTGAAAATAATTTTTGATTTAGATTCTCCAAATCCAAGAGAATTCATAAATCATTTTGCAGTAAATAACAATGGTGAAGTGTATTTTAATAGTAATCACAGCTATAAACTAAACTTCCTGAAGGACAGTCAACGTTATACAGAAGAATTCGATCTCGGGATGATAAACAAACTCCTTATTGATAGGGAAGGAAACCTCTGGATTGGCACCGAAAAAGGCTTATACCGGAACGCTTCCCGTGCTATTTTGAACTTTATTCCTAAACCAGGTGGAATCAACGAGATGGTTTGGTCGGTGGTAGAAGATAAAAATGACAACATCTTGTTTGCAGCACATGAAAAAGGTGTTCAATCTTATAAAAATGGTTCATTTTCCACACTTTATCCAGTGCAAAATCTTTACAAAGCGAAGCATGATTTCAGGTATTATATGGGAAATATAAAAGCCTCCGATGGAAATGCCTATATATCAATTTCAGGATATGGAATTTTGCGCTACGACGGCTCAAAATTTTATAGAGTTTTTCCTGATACATCACTTACTTTTTCTTTTGTAACCTATGAAAATCCCGATGATAAAGCACTGCTTTTCGGCACAGATAATGGACTGTTCCGGATTTTCAATCAAGAAATACTGCACTGGGATGTGAAGCCGGGAAATGGTAAAAGCCGTCATATTGTTGCGCTGGTTAAAGACAAAGAAGACCGAATCTGGATGGGCGGATTTAATGGTCTTAGCATTTTGCAAAATAACCAAATAAGGCATCTGCCTGATGAAGAGTTTACTTTTCCGCATGGAGCAAATGCCTTGCTGCGCGACAGTATCGACAATATTTGGATGGGAAGCCACCAAGGTTTATTCTTGTATGATTACAAAAATTTTACAAAAATTGCACATCCAAAACTTGAAACTACAGTGGTTTCATTGGCTATGATCGGTGATTCAGTGCTGATGATTGCTACGGTTCAGCACTTGCTTTTGATGGACTTGAAAGCTTTCTATGATTCCGCGAAAATTGATATCACCACAGCGGGACCTGATAAGGGATATCATGCCCTTGAGCCGGGACAAAATGGCTTTTGCCGCGATTCAAAAGGTTTTTATTGGCTTACAAATAGCGATATGACGATACGCATTGATCCGAAAGAGCTTCATACAAACAAAATTCCACCCGCATTAATGCTTCAGTCGGTTTCGCTGATGGACGACGAAATGAACTGGAATAAAGTTGATACCAATCAATTTAGCGCATCAAAATTCTATTACGCGAAAGGCGAAAAAAACTTGCGATTCGATTTTATAGGCATCAGCCTGCGCGACCCTCAGGGCGTTACTTACAGCCATTTTCTAAAAGGTTACGACAAAGGTTGGTCCAGCCCCAACAACGAAAGATCAGTTAATTATACCAATCTCGAACCTGGAAATTACACCCTCTTTTTTAAAGCCGCAAACACGGATGGCGTTTGGTCAAACGAAATTCCATACAGCTTCACAATTATCTCTGCTTTGCATCAACAGCTTTGGTTTAAAATTTTTGGTGTTATTCTCGTAGCAAGTTTATTGGTCATTATCGGTGCTTCTATTACAAACAATCGCAAGAAAAAACAGGCTGAACAACAGGAGGTTGAAAAGCAAATTGCCCAGTTTCAATTGCTGAGCATTAAAAACCAAATCGATCCACATTTTACCTACAACGCTATCAATGCCATTGCTGCTGCCGTTCTCAAAGAAGAAAAGGATATTGCGTATCTCTTTTTTGTAAAACTTTCAAGACTTATGCGCAGAATTTTACAATCAAGTGAAAAGCTGACGCGCAGCATGGAAGAAGAAATAACTTTTGTTCAAGATTTTTTGGACATACAGAAATTCAGACATAAAGACCGTTTTGATTATCTGTTTGAAATACAAGATGGGGTTGATATTAAACAACAAATCCCATTGATGACTATCCAAACCTTTGCGGAAAACGCCGTCAAACACGGTTTCTACAATATTGAAAACAAAGGCTCGCTAATAATTTCTA
>Ga0265293_10009653_pt1 | contig 13805 bp, 2 predicted proteins | sample Munlanlewell138R_FD_192505 | JGI IMG/M metagenome (GOLD analysis project Ga0265293, IMG submission 192505) | Leachate microbial communities from a municipal landfill in Southern Ontario, Canada - Leachate well 138R | ecosystem: Engineered > Solid waste > Landfill > Unclassified | place: Canada...
TTTCCGAACTCAGCAGTTAAGCTCAAAGACGCCAATGGTACTGCGGGGGTGACTCCGTGGGAGAGTAGGTCGCCGCCAACACTATGAAGACCTCACAGATAAATCTGTGAGGTCTTCTCCTTTTAGCTTGAAAAAAATATATAAAATGCTGTTCAATATTAAATCGGTGTAACGACGATGAATTTAAGAAGTGACGGCATCCCCAAACAGATTGAGCGGTGATATTTTAACGTTGTGAGATAAAAGCGTTATAGATGTTCTTGGTCAGCATTGCGATAGAAAGTGGCCCTAGTCCCCCGGGAACGGGCGTTATGCACTTTGCCTTACACGCTTCTTTAAGCTCAATATCACCCACAACTCTGTAACCAATCTTTTTGGTTTCGTCTGTAATGCATGTGTTACCCGCATCAAATGCGTAAGAATCTTCTGTGAGCCAATCCGAATCAATAATACCGGGCATATTGCAACACGACACTATAATATCCGCAATTTTTACAAATTCGGCTAAGCGCCCTGATTCATGATCGCAAAATATCACGTCAGCGTTATTTAAATTTGAAAAGACGTTTAACAGCGGCTTTGAGGTAATATCTGATTTGCCCGCAATTAAAATCGTTTTATTACTTAAATTAACATTACATAATTCTAGAATATAAAGAATCGATGCGGGCACACAAGGTATATGCCCGCCTTTTCCGAATACGATATTAAAAGTGTTTTCAGCGCTAAGACCGTCTACATCTTTATCTTTGTCTATCGCGTTTTTAATTTTAAATTCGTTTATATGTTCCGGTAAAGGCATTTGCACCAATATACCGTTTACACTTCGGTCTGAGTTGAGTTTAACGATGCTTTCAAGCAAAACGTCTTCAGTTACATCGGCCTCGAAATTAATTATTTCAGCTTCAAACCCGACTTCATTGCACGCTTTTGCTTTTAAATCCACATAGCGCTTCGAAAACTCATTGTCGCCCACCAAAATAAACGCCGCTTTTGGTTTTAACGCAATATTCCCGCTATTTTGGTTTAAGCCGACTTTAATATCGTTTTTTATCGTTTCGATAATCTTTTTGCAGTCAATAATTTCTGTCAAGCGATTCCTCCGACAACAACGCGCAAGCCAAAATCTTTCATCGAATAAATTACGCGACCGTCTACCGATAAGAAGCCGTCTGCAACCATAGTTCTGGTTGCGTCGTCAATCGAAGTAATGCACGCGTCGACCGTCACAAGCTTGTCAGTCGGTATAACCTGTCCACGGTATGACCAACTGTGCTTTTTGCCAAGTGCGATGGGCTCAAAATGACATTCGGTGTCACTCAAATCAGCTCCCCACCTATTTATCGCCGCAATTTTCATGAGCTGAATAAATGATTCAAGCCCTAATGATCCGGGTATTACCGGGTCTTGATAGAAGTGCGCCTTAAAGAACCATTCGCCTTTATCAACGGTCTTAGTGCCTCTGATATAGCCTAACCCTTTTGGCCCGCCGTCAGGAATAAATAATTCAATGTTGTCGACCATCAGTAATGCTTTACCCGGTAAAGTCAGCCCCTTAAACATAATTTCTGTATTTTCGGAAGGGGTGAACGGAGGTTTGTCAGGTAGTTCGAAGTGGAAACTCCGTGCTATCTCGCTCTCAGAAGGCACATATCTATTAACTCCGCGTAACCCAACCTGGTTGGCAAGCGCTTCTTCCGAGAAGAAACCAAAGGTTGTTTCACCTTCGTAAATTTTTCGGTCTCCCTGTGTAACCAATAAATCAAATGATTGTATAAGCATTCCGGCCGAACTTGCTGCTTTTGTAGACTTAACAGTCGCAGTCAGTGTTCCGCTGTTTATATTTACGTCTTCATATAAAACTGCCGAACCGTCGAGATTTCTGTAATGTAAAGGTTTGTTACTTGTGTTCGCAGAGCCCATGTAGCAAGAATACCAACCGCATACTTGCAGCGGGAATTCCAACATCACGGCAAACGGAATACTGCCTTGTCTGTTTGCTTTGAAGAACCAGTGATCGGGTTTTATATCAAATTGTCCTTGCACTGTTCCGCCGGTTTGAATTTTTAAGAATTCTGCATTTACCTTTGTAATGCGGTCTACGAATAAAAACGGCGGGTTCGGCAGTCTTGCCAGAAACTTGTCGCTGTCATATTCTTTAAACTCAGGCCCAAAGCACAAAGAAGGTTTTCCTATGGCATATTCTTTAATCTGTTCACTTGTAAATAATGCCGGCAATATTTCCGTGTTGTTTTGATTTGCGCTGATAGGCTTGCATTCACACTTTATTTTTGATTTCCAAAGCTGTTCGATTTCGTCGCGGTTTGTGCCGCTTAACCTTATCGACATATTTAAAACCTGAACAATTCGGTTGCCGTCGGCAAACATAAGAGCGTCGGCAATTGCGTAAGGTTCGGGCCCATAACCTAACTCTTTGATCTCAATATCGTATAAGGCCTTTTTAACACCCGGAATTACTTGCCCTCTGCACCTAAGCTGACTTTGAACCCCAATTATAGGCTCGAATGCACATGTGTCTGCAGGCGCTATCCAACCCATTCTAAGCAAGAATACGCGCAAAGATTGCATGCAAGATTCATACATCAAAGTGCCCGGCATAACCTGATCATCACAGAAATGCTGAGTTAAGAACCAAGCATTCTGAGGTATGTCTATTTCTGCCTTAATTCGCCCTAAGCCAAATCTTCCGCCTTTAGGGTCAATCTCTGTAATGCGGTCAATCATTTTCATTTGACCTGAGGGTATAGTTTGCGCATTTATATTAAGACCCGCAAAGTCGCTGCCAAAAGCTTCTTCAAACCTGCTCTGTCTCAGAAGCTCCAGTGCGCTGTCATCAAATGATTGCTTAACCATAACAGGCAAATTTTCGCGCCCCGGCAAATCAGCCTGCGGCAATGAACGTAAATCTTCTTCTGTAAGAACGATTCCTTTGCCGTCTGCCAGCTGTTTGTCTGTGAAAAAGCCTGCACAGCCGTTTCTCATGGTAATTAAATGTTTGCCGTCAATGCTACCGTCGTATTCAAAAAAGAATAAATAGGTATCAGCCTGTCTTATAAATCTGTCAACTCTTATGTCATAATGAATCGTGTCGCCGGGCCGCGGCAAAGGCCCATGGAAAGTTACAACTGCGTCTAGCAGCCTGTATTTGGCTATCCCTTTTGTTTTAAAGTCAATTCCAAGCCAGGCCGCCAAAAACAAGTCTGCTTGCCCCGCTTCTACAGCTAAGCCTGTTGGCATGCAATCGTTGTCTAAATACCAAGTTTCGGGGTAAACGTCATGTTCGGTTATTACCCTGCCTTTTTTTAATGATCCTTTTTCGCCTTCGACGCTAATTACGCGGTCAACAAAATTTAAAGGAATATCAGGTAATCTGACACGGGTAGGGTGCGCGTCAATACTTGCGAAATACTCGCCAAGCGCCTTTCCGATCTTCCCTATAGCAAACTCCATTGAACCTTCTCGGTCAAGAAAAACCTTGCCTGTGTAAGGCTTCGGAAGCCTATGTTTGACAGTTGCGCGGATATTAACCGGTTCGCTGAGAGTTTTGCCGATTTCGGCGCTTGCGTGGTTAATTACCGCCCCGCTGATAATTTTGCCGATAAGTTCATTGGTCGAATTTGAAAAGTTAAGATACGCGTTGTGCGCATCTGCAAAAGATTTTTGCGATTCATACCAAGAAGCGATTACCGAACTTGAGGTGTTTGGTACTATATTGTTCATTGAAGGCTCTTTAAGTGTATTTTCTTGTTTGCTCACATTAATCGAATTTGTAAAAACCTGTTTCGGGGGTGTGCCCAAAGATTCGGGGACAACCGATGCAGCAGGTTTGGAAAAGAATGTGGGCAAAGTTTTCGGCAAAGGCGCTGCCACGGGTTTCGGTGCAGAAGCCGTGAAAGAGTTTTGCGAAGTTCTTGTCGAAGGCTCTGCGGTAGGTTTCGGGGCAGAAGCAGTGAAAGATTGCTGCGAAGTTCTTGCCGAAGGCGCTGCCACAGGTTTCGGTGCAGAAGCAGGTAAAGAGTTTTGCAAAGTTCTTGTCGAAGGTTCTGCCATAGGTTTCGGCGAAGATAGGGGCACAGACGCTGTCACAGGCTTTGTCATAGCACTCGACAGTGCTTTTTCTGTAATCGTTTCCTGCTTTTTCTGCGTCGGTACAATCAGAGGGTGACAGGTGGGAATCTCAATCGGCTTTAGTTTAGAGCGTGTTGAGCCTACCAAAACTTTTTCTGTAACCGAATATAATGGGCTCAAGTTTACTCTGATGCCCTCTGCCGCACAATTTGCCAAGAACCTGACTATGCTTGAGTTTTGGTTTCTGTTCTTTGGCATTACTGCACGCGCAAAGTGCGGTTTGTCGCTTAATATCCGGTGGATCATCCTTGTCATGGAAGCTTGAGGCCCGATCTCTAAAAATACTCTGCCGCCTTCATTATAAGCAGTTTCTACGCACTTCGGGAAATTGATTTTTCCGATACATTGAGAAAGAATAGAATCACCGCTCGCCTCGCGTTGCGGCATAAAGACTTCGCCTTTTCCGCTGCTTATAAATGTAATTCCTTCGGGTGGGTAACAATCGTATAAATGCAAGTTTCTGTAAGCTTCTGATGCGGGTGTGGCAGCGGGGCAATGTACTGAAGAAACTCCGTCTAACGCGAAAAACGGCTTTTTGAGAATGCTTACCAAAACATCCAGCTGATGTTTGTTGCCGCCAATTACACATTCTTCGGGAGTATTTTCGATTAAGATATAAACTTGGTCATAATCTATTATATGTTTTTCAACTTCTGATGCGGGGCACGCAATCACACCAAGCGCCCATTCTATATTGGCGTTTTCATCTAATCCCCAGTGTTTGCGAGGGGCATTATATTCGCCAATCAATTCTGTGGTAAATAAATTAGAATTTCTCATTCTGCGAACCATTTCGTCACGTTCGCGCCAGGTGCCTGTGGCAAAGTTTCCGGCCGTTTCGCCTAAGCTGTACCCCATAATTATTTGAGGTTCAATGCCAAATGATCTTACTAAATCACTTAAGAAAGCGCAGCAAGAAACGTGACTGAAAACCAGCGAATTGTGATCGGCAATTAAGGCCGCCATTGCTTCTTCTTCATAGTTCTCGCCATATGCAAGGCGCCATGGAGTAATCTTACTCGGCGCAAATTGAGACGCCAGCAATTCGTTATTCTTGTCTAGTTTTTTCAGATGTTCAGACCAGTTTACTCCCAGGTCTGTGCCCATCGATAAAAAGTGGTTTCCTGAACCGGGAAACACAAATACAACTTTTCCGTCAACCGCCTGCGGGGTCGGGTTGTAAAAGACTTTGTCGCCATTTTCGGGGCCGGCTGCAATTGGCTTGTCAGGATTGTTATATATGTGGTTTACCGCAAAATCAATCTTTTCGCGCAATTCGTCTATGGACGACGCCACAATTCCGGCAAACACTTTTGAATAGTCTCTTAAAGGAAACTGCTGCGCGTATTCTCGTGCTAATTGCTGAATTGATGATGCTTCTAAATTTCTTAAAGCAGAAATACGCTCTTTCAAATCACAGGTTGTTGTTCCGCCTATTGCAAAAACGCAATCTTCAGGTTCTCCGGCAGGAAAACTGCAGTCTGCCAAATTAGCATTTCGCGCTTTTGAGCTTAACAATTCGTCATTTTCGAATTCTTCAAGAACTGCGTGATAAAAAGAACCGTCAAGTCCGATTGAGTTTACGCTCGCAACTCTCGGTCCTTCAATTCTGTTTCTGAACCAATATTGCGGCGAATTGGGGGTAAAGAAAAAATCTTGTCTCTTTGATAACGGCTCAATAGGATTCGTAAGGGTTTTATAACTGGGCAAGAGTTGGCGATTTAGGCATAAAACCGCTTTAGCTAATGAAAACAGCCCCGCTGCAGCGCCGGTCTGACCGATTACAGCTTTTGTCGCGGAAATTGCGCAAAGCTGGCTGTCATTTTGAAATAAGTCTTCTTTGCGAATATCTCGCACCGGCATAAAGCGTGACATTGCTTCCGCTTCGATTTCATCTTCCAAGGCTGAGCCTGACGCCGACGCTTCGAAAAGACGTGCCTTAGCGGGAACAAGTCCCGATTCTTTCCAAGCATTATCCATGGCACGAATACAGGCACTGATTTTGGAATCCTTATTATCTAATGAATCGCAACTTGCTTTGCCTATTCCTTTGATAATAGATAAAATTCTGTCGCCGTCTTTTAACGCTTTGTCTTTGCGTTTTAAAATCAAAGCAACGGCACCTTCTCCCGGAAAAGCTCCGTCCGAACCTTGGTTAAAAGGAACTGAACCGCCGCTGCGCGAATAAGGCCTTAATTGGTCTGTTGCCAATAAATGTCGCAAATCGCCGGCCATGTCTACCGCTCCGACGATTGCGGTGCTTATTTCATTGTTTTGCAATGAACGCACGGCCGCCTCAAGAGCAGAAAGCCCCGAGTTTTCAGAACTGGAAAAAGTATGTGAGGGGCCCCCTATGCCATATTCTCTCGCAATACGACTGGCAACAATGCCGCCTAAAGCTCCGACGGTGCGAGGGTGATTCAATGGGGGTGAAATTGCGTCAGCAAGGTCAGATGTGTCTGTTTCTGTGATGTTATACTTTGCGGAATCGGCTTTTATGCCCCAGCGCGAAGCAAAGTTTGACGCGTCAAAGTCTTGGCTGATACCTATAAAGGTGCCCCAATCAATTTTTTCTGTTTTCGTGTCTGAGGTCATTTCTGACATGGCCCCTGAGACTGTTTTCAGCATAAGAAGCTGCTGCGGCAAAATTTCGGTCAATTCTAACGGAGATATTTTAAATTCTCCGGCTCTGATTTCAAGCTTGTCAATATAAGCGCCTTCTTTGAATGCGGCATTGTCCGCATCACATCTGTGACGGTTCTCGGGAACAGGCTTTTTGGCAGGTTCACAATTAAGTATGGCTTTAAAAAAGTCTTTAGAGTTTTTTAAGCTGCCGACAAAGGTGTCTAAGGCTACAACAGCTATTTCAGGCAATTCAGAAGTGTTGCCGGCTGTTCTGATGTCTAGCATGCCTGTTAATGAGGGCTTCGGACGATTTCTGCGCAACACGGGGTGCCCTGACGTCAACGAATGAGCGCTCGGCATATATTCTTCTAACAAAATATGACCGTCAATACCGCCAAAACCAAAGGCGCTCAAAGCAAACTTTCGAGAAATACCTTCGAAGGGCCTTTCCCAAATTCTTGATTCTTTTAAAATTCTTATTGGCGTTTTATCTAATTCCAGCGATGGGTCAGCACTTCTGAAATTAGCAACAGCAGGCAATTTATTGTTTTTTAAAGCGAGTATCAGCTTCATTAGGCCTGCAGCGCCTGCGCCGGTTAAAAGGTGACCGACATTTGATTTTACGGAGCCGATAACACACTCGTATTCTTCGGGGTAAATTTTGCCAATCAGCTCTTTGATGCTTTTTAATTCAACGGCATCGCCCGTCGGAGTGCCTGTGCCGTGACATTCTATAAGCTGAACATCTGTCGGTTGCCAGCCCGCCTGTGCATAAGCGTCGCGCATCGCTCTCAGCTGGCCTTCTGTGTAAGGAGCCAACAAGCTGCCGCCTATGTCATTCGCAAGGCCGATGCCTCGAATAATGCCATACACTTTGTCGCCGCAATTTATGGCGTCTTCTAATCGTTTCAATAAAAACAGTCCGCCGCCTTCGCCTACAATCAGGCCGTCGCCATCTTTGTCAAACGGACGGCAAATACCCGAACTTGATATGGCGTGAAGCTGAGTGAAGCCCATTTGAGTAAACTGAGAAGAGGGGCGCGATAAACCGCCCGTAAGAACTGCATCAGCACGACCGGCCGTTAATTCGTCGCAAGCTCGCTTGATCGCGTATAAAGACGAAGCGCAAGCGGCGTCAAGTGTGTAACAACCTCCGCCCAAACCAAGTGTTGCTGCAATCAGACCCGCAGGTAACTCGGCAGACAACCGGTTTAACGGGTTATCGTCAAATAATGATGACGAACTGACAGGGTTGCCCTCAAGCTTGCTTTTGATGATTTCCATGTTAAGTTTGCGAGTGATGGCAGAAGTGGAGTCTGTAGGCAAAACAATGTTAGCTATAATAACTTGAACGCGAGAACGGTCAAGTGTCTCTGTTTTTGAATCAAAAAATGCATCTCGAGCAGCCAATAAAGCAATTTTATACAAAGGATCAAGGCTTGACATGAATTCCTGAGTCACGTTTAAACCTTTGTAGTCTTCATGAAGCTCTTTAATTAAACAGCAGTTTACTGTTTTTACTTTGTCCGGCTCATATGCGTTGCTCCGGTAACTTTCGCATGACTCGGGCCAACGACCGTCAGTAACCCTGGCAACAGCACTTCGACCCTCATCTATCATTTGCCAAAATTCTTCGAGATTTGAAGAACCGGGAAAAATTCCTCCGATTCCCGTTATTGCAATGGAATAGGGAGATTTATGCTTATTGACTGTCATTTCAGGCTCCGATTACCTTTCTCAACTTGAAGGCGTGTTTTAAATTTTCATTTAATGTACACTCATAACCTTCGATTCTGGCCGCTACTTTACCGCTTTCGGTTATAAAGTCAATGTCAGCTTCTGCCATCATAGAGCCTTTACGCTTAGCACGCGCAGAAATGATAACTCGCTCATCGTTAAAACTATTGATGAATTTTCGATACTTTTTCGCATATCCGGGCAAAGAAGGCGCCCCGCAAACTTTTGTTGTCCACAATATCATCAATTGATAAGCGGCATCAATGCTCATAGGCTCTGAACAAAATGAAGTGCGAATCGGTCTGGCAAACCATTCAGATGGGGCCGGCGAGGTTTTGCTTAACGCCTTAATCCCTTTATCTGACCAACCCAAAATTTCTGTTAATGATTTGAAAAACTCACCATGAAAGAGATCATTTTCATAAACTTCGTTGATTGAGTCCGGGTAAATAAGCTCTGCATCTACATTTAAATACTCAGGGCTGCTTTCAACAAAAGTGTCAGACAAAATTATCTCGGCACGCGCGTTAATAGTCTCTCTGTCACTTGATTTGCTTCGTATTTCGCAAATCACAGAATACCCCTCGTCAGTTTTTTTGGGCGTGGAACTGTAAACAGAAATAACCTGAGAAGTGCTGTTCTTTAAAACAACACCCTTTAAAATGCGCATTTCATTGTAGCCAACAAATTGCATTCCAATGTTGTTTATCAAAGCCGCTTCTGACATAAGTTCCCCCGCTACGGCCATAGGTAAAACCGGGTCACCGTTCAATACGTGAGATCTTAACCAGTTGTTTTCTTCAACGTTAAGGTTGTAGTCAAAAGCCTTTGTAAATTTTGTTGCCTCTGAAAGAGGCCCGGTTGAACCGTCGGTTATGCCCAATGTTCCCATAATGCCAATTTCAACTGCGTTTTCAGACGGGTTTGTCAGCTCTGTTATCGGGCATCGCGCACCCGCTTTTAAAGGTATGAGACCGATGCCTTCAGCCAAAAAAACATTTCTTAAACCCGAATTTACCATGCCACCATCCCACGGGCCCCAGTTAAACGCCATTACACGGCACTCAGGTCTCAAAATTCTCAGCTTTTGAGCCGCCTTGTTCAAAACTTCATTGGCCATTGCGTAATCGACCTGTCCCAAACGTCCTTGTCGCCCGGAAAAAGACGAAAACAATACAATAACCTTCAAGTTGTCACGTGAAATAGCTTTTAAAATATTTCGTAAACCGCTGACCTTGGTGTCCAGAACATCGCTTATCTGCTCTCTGGTTTTATCTTCAATTCGTCTGTCTCGCAAAACACCCGCGCCATGAATCAAACCGGTGATGTTACCGGCTTCAATCCTGACTTTTTCCACGATCCGTTCTATTTCGCTTTCATTGCGAATGTCCGCCGAATAATAAAATACATTGCTGCCAAAACTGCGAATGCGTTCCAGATTATTCAACACTTCCCGATTCGCCATATAAGAATGATATTCAGCTTGAAGTTCTTTCACAGACAATTGTTTGCCCGAATTCGCCAAAATTGCCTTTTTGATTGCGCCTTCATCGCTCAAACCCCGCAGCCAAGCAGGTTCTTCGTTAGGCAAAGGCGACCGACCGATAAGAACCATAGTGCTGTTATATTTCTCTGCAAAAGCAATCGCAGTCTCTGCGGTCACACCGCGCGCTCCGCCTGTTACAATAATAACATCGCTCTTTCTGAAATTAGCCGGGCAACTATTGTCTTCGCTCAGTTCAGACTCAATTTCTTCGATTTTTATGCGCGAATTCTTACTTAACCCGACTTCCATAAAACTTTTCGCAGAAACCTCCGCGACAAGCCTGTCTGCAACTTCGATCTCGTCTTTGTAGCGATAATCCAAATCAATCGCCTTCGCCGTAACCTCGCTCCATTCATATCTGATCGTTTTCGCAATACCCGCCAAACCGCCCTGAACCGGGTCAGTTGTCTTTGTCATTGTGTCTAGCCCAAAACGACCGTCTAATCTTGATACGGTTGCAATTACGCCTTTATTAAGCTTTACAGCCTGTCCGGCCTTCTGAATCGCCATAAAAGCGTCTTTTAACCATTCTTCCGAACTGATTTCCCATAAGTTCATCAGAGCTTTTTCCGGCGCCGGAGCAATTATTACAAGTCCCTTTGTGTCTATTGGAAATTGCCCCTCGATAATTTGTGCCAACGAGCGAGTCTCAGCTTTCAGCCCTGCCTTTGTAAACGAAGCTTTAACAGCCTCAGACAAAGCCGCATCATCGTTGCTTATCAAAACTGTATCGCCCGCTTTTAAAATCTTTTCTCCGTCAGAAATCGGCGAAATTTCAACGGTTCTTATAACTGTGCGGATCACAGACCCTTCATTAACAGGGGTTTCTGTCTCATTTGCCGATGATTCATTCGTGTTAACGGCCTTGCAGGCGCTCTTACAGTCTCTCGAGTGCAAAAAATCTAAGATCTGCCCTATGGTTCTGAAATTTCCTAAATCTGATGGCTGAACTACCGGTGCATCAGGCATTTTTTCTTGAAATCCCGATAAAATCTCAACTCGCTTTATCGAATCTATTCCTAAATCTGCTTCCATATCCATGTCTAAACTTAACATTTCAACAGGATACCCGGTTTTTTCTGCAACAACTCCCAATAGCACAGTGTCGTAATCTGAAGAGCCGCCTGTAGTGTTATCAGAGGCGACTTCATTGCAAGCTGATGTTTCGGTGCAGCAGCTGTTAACACTCAAATGTTCCAAAATTTGTGCCAAAGTTCGTAATTTGCCGAGCTGATCAGGCTGAACAACAGGCGCGTCGGGCAAGCGTTCTTGCATTGCCGACATAATTTCGACACGCTTAATTGAGTCTATGCCCAAATCCGCTTCCATGTCCATTTCAAGGTTGAGCATCTCAGTCGGATACCCGGTCTTTTCTGCAACAACCTCTAATAAGGCCGCTTTAACAATCTCTGTGTTTAAACCGCCCTTTGTTTTAGGTTCTTCGACAATGTTCTGAGATACCGCCGCGTTAGAAGAATTCGCGCCGTTTATACTCATGTATTCCAAAATTTGTGCCAAAGTTCGTAATTTGCCGAGCTGATCAGGCTGAACAACAGGCGCGTCAGGCAAGCGTTCTTGCATAGCCGACATAATTTCGACACGCTTAATTGAGTCTATGCCCAAATCCGCTTCCATGTCCATTTCAAGGTTGAGCATCTCGGTCGGATACCCGGTTTTTTCCGCAACAACCTCTAATAAGGCCGCTTTAACAATCTCTGTGTCTAAGCCGCCTTTTGCTTTAGGCTCTTCGATAATGTTTTGAGAAACTGCGACATTAGAAGAACTCGTGTTATTCGCACTCATGTATTCCAAAATCTGCGCCAAAGTTCGTAATTTACCGAGCTGATCAGGCTGAACAACAGGCGCGTCGGGCAAGCGTTCTTGCATTGCTGACATAATTTCGACGCGCTTAATTGAGTCTATGCCCAAATCCGCTTCCATGTCCATTTCAAGGTTGAGCATCTCGGTCGGATACCCTGTCTTTTCCGCAACAACATCAAGCAGTGTTTTTCTGATTTTGTCAGTGTTTACAGAGGCAACTTTAGGCAGTTCAACCTTCGGAAGTTCAGTCTTAGGCGTTTCAATCTTTGTAGCCCGCTCTGCAGGTTTCTGCATAACAACTTTTGGCTCTTCTTTTATTTCTGCCTTGACCGGTTCATAAACATTAACCCTTTGTTGCTCTGAAACAGCAGGTCTTGTATTTGTTAAGACAGGCGCGTTACCGCCGCTCAATAATGCCATTAAAGTTTTTTGTGCCAGTTCCTGACCTTCAAGAAATTTGCGATGCAAATCTGCAGTTTGCTGCTGCATTGCCTGTAAAGCCGCTATTGTCTCATCTGTGACTGCGGTGACTTTTGTTTCATTTTTGATGCTGTTATTCATGCTGACCTGTCCAAAGTTTTGTGTTTGTTGTGGTTCCTTATTTGCTAAAACGGGGGCATTATTTGTTTCTGCCTTAGATATAGCAGCTTTGGTTATTGTTGGTTTAACTGTTACCGGCTTATCCAGATTTGCAAGCACTTCAAGCTGTTTGGGAGACTTATAGTTTGCACCGCAAAGTTTAAAAGTAAACTTAGAAGCTTTAACGTTAGCCGCAGTTTTAAGATACTCCGTTCCGTTTTGCCATCTTTCAATATCTAATTTGTAGCCTAATGCGCTCAATTGCGCTAATAATCGACCTAAATCATAAACAGACGATCTTTTGCCGCCCGAAGAATCTAAGGTTAATACCTTATAATCATCAGTATTCAAAATGTTTTTAAGCATTCCCGACAACACGTTGCCCGGGCCAACTTCAATAAAAGTTCTGATGCCCGAATTATACATGTTTTCAATAATTTCAACAAAACGAACCTGATTAGCCAGCTGATTGCCTAATAAGCTTTTTACTTCGTCAACGTTTTCAGGATACTTATTTCCGGTTGTATTCGCGTAAACCGGAACACTTAAATTATTGAACTTTTCATTTTTGACAAAATCATAAAACGGCTTAGCCGCATCTGCCACAAAAGAACTGTGGAAAGCACCGGCTACATTCAAAATTGTGCCTTTAATTTTATGAGCTTTAAAAATGTCTTTGGCTCGTTCAACTTCAGAAGTTTTGCCAGAAAGAACAACCTGTTTGTGAGAATTATGATTCGCTACAACCAAATCAATTTTTTCTTTTTCTAATATTTCTTCAACAGTTTTTCTTTCGCCAAGAACAGCGATCATACCGCCCTTGTCACCGCTGCCCATCGCCATTAGCTGCCCGCGTTTGCGTGACAACTTTGCCAATGTGCTGCCATCATACGCGCCCGCAGCAGACAAAGCTACCAATTCGCCAAAAGAATGACCGGCAAAAGCCGAAGCTTTTAAACCAAACGATTCTAAAACTTTGAAACTGCCCAAAGAAATACTGCCAATAGCCGGTTGAGCAATATCAGTAGATCTCAATTTCTCGTTATTCAGCTTATCAAGCTCTTCGTCATAATTCGGTCTCGGATAAATATAATCTGTGAGCCTATTGCCAAAATTGTCAACGGAACCGGTCTCTCTGTCAGCTTCTATTAAAGTGTTTATGCCTTCTGACGTAGAGCAAATTAAATCGGCAAGCATACCGGTATACTGAGAACCCTGGCCCGGGAAAAGAATGCCTACAGGGGCATTTTCATTTTTCTGTGAATATGTAGCTCCATTAGGTAAGCTAAACCCTTTATCTGTGCAAGTATCAAGCTGACCGTTAATTTCAGAAACCAGTTTTGAAACG
>Ga0265293_10009655_pt1 | contig 13805 bp, 9 predicted proteins | sample Munlanlewell138R_FD_192505 | JGI IMG/M metagenome (GOLD analysis project Ga0265293, IMG submission 192505) | Leachate microbial communities from a municipal landfill in Southern Ontario, Canada - Leachate well 138R | ecosystem: Engineered > Solid waste > Landfill > Unclassified | place: Canada...
ACATTCAATACAAGTTGATTGAGATGTTCCATTTTTTCCGGATCGGTATCGAACATGATCTGTAAGATGGTCTGGCCTTCCGGATAACGGGAGATGGATCCTCCCGCATACACGCCATACGTTCCACCCTCTTCTTCACGTACTTTTTCCGTATAGATGATATCGAGGATCTGGTCGAACATGCTCATCAGTATCCGGTTCTTCATGTCCCGGGTTATTACTCCTGTCAGGGTGTTGAATACCGAGGCCTTGGGATTTTGCATCTCCCGTTGGAAGATATTCTCGAAGCTTCCTTCCCTGAAGTTCATGGGTACTTTTACCAATTCACCTTTCTCGGCTTTGCCGGGCAATGAAGCCAGGTATTGTTCTACAACGGGACGAACCTTTTCTTCATCGATATTACCCACGAATGTGAATACAAAACTGCCGGGATTGGCAAACCGTTCGGCATACATCTCCATGATACGGTTGTAATCGAGTTTTTTCAGGTCATCCGGCTTGATCCTTTTTGTCAATGGATTATTGCCATATATAGCGCTCGATACTGAGTCGCTAAAAGCTATCATCGGCTCGGCTTCCTGATTTTTCAGCTGGGTTTCCATCCGTTGGACGAACGATTGGAAAGCATCGTTATCCTGTCGTGGAGCAGTGAAATAGAGATAAACCAGTTGTAGCATGGTTTCGAAATCCCTGATGGAAGAAGAACCGTTGAAGTCCTGCGTGGTAAGGCTGATACCCGGATGGGCGGATGCTGTCTTCCCTGCCAGCACTTTGGGTAGATCGGTCGCACTGAAATTCCCTACTCCTCCCAGTGTGGCTATGTTGCTCATCATCCTGCTGTTAATGGGATCTTTCTCCCCATAATGGGAATATCCACCCGCACTTGTAGCGGTCATCATAATCTGGTCGTCCTTGAAGTCGGTATTTTTCAGGACTACTTTTATCCCGTTTCCTAATGTCCACACTGTGGCATCCATCGCCTCATCCTTTTCTATCTTCACGATTTTACCGGGAGTGGGCGGTGTGGCTACCAATGGTTCGTCGATCACCTCTTCCGCATACGGCTCGATAGTTTCAGCCTGTACGGATGCCAATAGGTTAAGCAATGCCTCTTCCGCAGGATATGTCAATTCTTCTTTTTCGGGGCCGGTGACGGCAATTACTATATTTTCATCACCAATCAACTGCTGGATCGTCTGGTTGATCGCCTCTACAGGAATATTGGGTGCTACCGCCTGCATGAACTGGTGTTCAAATTCAATCCCGGGGATAGGCTCCCCGTCGGTGAAGGCACGTACGTATTCCTGCGAATAGGAAGAGTTTTTCTGCTTATCACGGTTGTTGTAAGAATCTTCATATCTCTTCAGGATATTGGTGCGGGCAACTTCATATTCCGATGCGGTAAAACCGTGTCGTTTCACTCTTTCCGTCTCACGTACCATGGCCGCCAGTGCCTCCTCGATCTTATCTTCCGCGCTTCCTGATATTACGGTCCATGCATCCTTTGTCTTGGCCACGAAATAATCGTCGTTGTAGGCATATGCGGAAGTGAAAGGAGCATCAGGCTTCTGGATGATCTCGGAGAAACGCTGGTTCATCATTGAAGAAGCGGCATTCAGGATATATTCCATGATAGAGCCGGCTTGTGTATTCTTCAGCTCATCGGGCATCGGGTCATGCTTATAAAACATCATTATCTGTGTATTGCGGGCTTCCTTGTCGGAGGCGATGGCCACGATGGGTTCTTTATTATCGGGGACAGGGTAGTATTCGCGTTCAGCTCTTTCATCATCGAGTGGTATGGTTGAGAACAATTCCTTCACCTTTTGTTCCATCTCATCTATATTGAAATCGCCCACCACAATGATGGCCTGTAGATCGGGACGATACCACCTGTGATAGTAATCTCTGATCTCCTGGGGTTTGAAGTTGTTGATCACGTCGATGCTTCCAATAGGCATCCGGTTCGCATATTTGCTGTCGGGGTACATCTTCGGGAGCAACTGATCCCACAATCTTTGTTGTGCACCGCCACGGGTACGCCACTCCTCCCTGATTACACCACGTTCGCTGTCCAGTTCTTCCTCTTCAAGGGCAATGCCACACGACCAGTCGTGGAGCACAAGAAGGGCCGAATCGACCAGATTCTTATTGGTGGTTGGTATATTGGATATATAATATACCGTTTCGTCGAAAGAGGTGTAGGCATTGATGTTGGTGCCAAACTTAATTCCATTGTCCTGTAAGTACTCCAGCATAGACTTCTTAGGGAAATTTGTAGTCCCGTTAAAAGCCATGTGCTCTAAAAAGTGAGCCAGACCAGCCTGACTATCCTCTTCCTGCATGGAACCCACCTTCTGAGCGATATAGAAATCGGCCCTGTTTTCGGGAAGATTATTTTGCCGGATATAATAAGTGAGGCCATTCTCAAGTTTTCCTGTCCTCACCTTCGGATCTATAGGGAGAGGAGGGTTTTGCTGGGCATACGCAACCATACCGGTTACGAGCAGCAGTAATGTGATTGTTTTTTTCATTTGACTCAAAGTCTTTATTCTTTACTCTATTTTAAATCCTCTCCAATACTATTTTAATCAGCTCTTCGGTAGAGCCTTTATAATCGGCATTCGATTTCAGGGCTACACGGTTGGCAATTATAGCGCAGACAGTCATTGCCTTGTGTCCCATCAACTTCCCTAATCCCGCTATGGCAGAACTCTCCATTTCGTAATTGGTAATGGAGTATCCCCCGAAACGGAATGATTCTATTTTAGCATTCAGGTCAGGATCGGCCAGCGGTAAGCGCACATGCCTACCCTGGGGGCCATAAAAACCGATGGCAGAAATGGTGACACCACGGATCATATCGTAACCTACACGGTCGATAAGCCCCTCGTCGGCACTCACCACATAAGGAGAACAGTGGTATGGCGACCAGCCTACCTCTCTTTGGAAGGCCTCTTCAAAATCTTTTTCCCGAATCAAGTCGGAACCGGCATAATAATGGAGAAGTCCGTCGAAGCCGATGGATTTTTCTGATACCACATATGAGCCTACCGGGCAGTGCGGCTGCATACCTCCCGATGTGCCTACACGTACGATGGTCAGTTGCTTGAACTCCTCTTTGACCATTCGCGTATTGAAATCGATATTGGCCAATGCATCCAATTCCGTGAGTACGATATCTATGTTGTCCGTACCGATGCCGTGAGAGAGTGCGGTGATCCGTTTTCCCTTGTACATCCCGGTGACGGTATGGAATTCACGGCTCTGTATATCGCACTCAATGCTGTCGAAGAATGAAGCTGTCATCGTTACACGATCAGGGTCGCCCATCATCACTATCTTGTCCGAAAGCTGCTCGGGACGAATGTGAAGATGAAAGGCACTTCCATCGGAATTGATGATCAGCTCCGATTCAGGTATGATTCTCATAATAATATCTGTTGTCAGTAATAATTATTTCTTATTTCCGCCACCTTGCGGTTTCGCAATGGAATCCCTCATGTCGGTATCGGACTTGATGTTTTCCATCCGGTAATAGTCCATGATGCCTAGATTTCCATTACGGAATGCTTCGGCCATAGCGATGGGTACTTCGGCTTCGGCCTCAATTACTTTTGCGCGCGCCTCCTGCGCTTTGGCCTTCATCTCCTGCTCCAGGGCGATAGCCATGGCCCGGCGTTCTTCCGCACGTGCCTGTGCAATATTCTTGTCGGCTTGTGCCTGATCCATTTGTAGTACAGCGCCAATATTTTTACCTATGTCGATGTCGGCGATATCAATGGAAAGGATTTCAAAAGCAGTACCTGCATCCAATCCTTTTTTCAGTACCAGTTTGGAGATTGAATCGGGATTTTCGAGTACCGATTTATGGGATACTGCCGAACCGATGGAGGAGACGATCCCTTCACCCACACGGGCAAGGATAGTTTCTTCTCCGGCACCGCCCACCAGACGTTTGATATTTGCCCGTACCGTCACACGTGCTTTCGCGATCAACTGGATACCGTCGATGGCTACGGCAGAAACGGGAGGTGTGTCAATCACTTTCGGGTTGACCGACATCCTCACGGCTTCCAACACGTCACGTCCGGCGAGGTCAATGGCTGTCGCCATCTGAAAGGTGAGATCGATATTTGCTTTGGAAGCAGAGACTAAGGCGTGAACCACCTTCTCTACGTGTCCGCCGGCAAGATAGTGTGCTTCCAGATTGTCACGGGTGACCATCTTGAGTCCTGCTTTGTGGGCCTCAATCATCGCGTAAACGATGGTGTGGGGTGGTACACGGCGCAGGCGCATCAGGAAAAGTTGTACCAGCGAGATACGTACACCTGCCGATAGTGCATTTATCCACAGGAAGAAAGGCACATAATGAAAGAATATCAATAAAAAGACGATGATTACAGCAAGCGTAATGATCAATGGGAATGATAATAAATCCATAATTATTTAATTTTAGATGTTTTATATTGAATGATTGTTTATCCTTCTCCGGGTGAAGCGGTCTCTTTCCTTTTTACCAACACATTGTAGGTTTCCACTTTTATTACCTCTATTTCAGTATCCTCATCGATAAACTCTCCATCGAACGATTTGGCTTCTGCTTCCACGTCGTTGACCACTACCTGCCCGATGGGGTTTAGCCGGGAAAGGGTTACACCGGAGTCGCCGGCGGCAATTTTCTGCAAATAGGAGGTATCCACCTTTCCTTCTATGTTTGTATCCAGGGAGATTTTTCGTAACGACTTTGATTTCAGTAGCCAGAAGAAACTCCCACCAAGCAACAGGGCTGCTCCTGCGAGCGTAATATTTCCCACAACACTTCCCTGAAAGATATAGGCATATATTATTCCTCCTATCAGGAAAATGGCACCTGCAATGCCTGCAATACTAATCCCCGGAAGCAGGAAGATCTCTATGAGCATAAACACAACTCCCAATAGGATCACAGCGATAATAATGATCAGATCGAATGTCATATAGGGTTACTATTGATTAAATTGACTGCGTATTTCTTCATTTCTTGCTTGAATTGTAAGCCTCTCCATTTCCCGGGAAAGCGACTCACTCTCTTTTTCCAGTTTGAGGATCGATGCTGCAAGGGTATCGGTTGTTGATCCTTCGGCATACTGCTCTCTTTTTTGTGAGAGTTCATCATTCAGTGCCTCCAATTGCTTCCCAAAGCCTAACGCCTGTGAGAAGATCGATCTGGCGTGATCATTTTTGAAATCCGACAGGGTATGGTAAGTCGCCTGATCGTTAATTACAAAAGTGAAATCACCGGAAGTCTCTTGTCTCAAAATCGTTTTTTGTTGTGCCAGTGAGCGAAGTGATCCATAGTCTGCGCCTTCTTTCCATGTGTCGGCAATGGAAGATATCCGGGCTCTGTCCGCCATCTGTTTTTCGTCATCACTCTCGATCAGTTGTACTTGCGGGTTGGGAATAAAGATATATATACATACTGAATCGTCCGGTTGAAACCGGTCGGATGCAAACCAGCCGACACCTTTCTCTTCATCAATCGCCAACATATAATCATTAAAAGGAGAATTGAAAGGCATATTCAACTGATTGGGGTTGAGGTATGAGTCCGAAGCCAGATTATAACGGGTGACAAACAGGTCATATCCACCGAATGAAGATTCATCTGTAGAAGCAAAATAGAGCGTCATCCCGTCGCTTAAGACGAATGGAAATGCCTGATTGCCCTCTTTATTGATTGTTGCCGGTAATCTTTTCTCATTTCCGAAAGTGTCGAGCAATCTGTCCATAGTATAAAGGTCAGTCCCGATTGCGGTATCGCCTTGAGAATAGTATATCTTGTCTTTCCGTTCGTTTATATAAACTGTCTCGTCGGTTTTCGGCCTGCCGGAGAAGAATTCCTGCACGGGTATTAATGAACCGGCTGAAGCGCTCAGGTTATAGGCTGAGAGGAAATCAGACTTTGAGACTACCAGACTGTCGATAACCTGTAGGTTTTCGGTCCGGTTGACCGCTCTCCGGAGCCTTTCTGTATAGTCCCGTTTCTGATCCAGTATCTCCAATGCGGCCTTGTCCCTTCGTTTGGCTTTTTCATATTTTTCAAATTCTTTCTCTGCATCATTAAAACGATAGAGTAGTGTATAGAGTTCTCCCAGATAGAGATAAGCATCCAACACTTTCCGCCCGGAAGCAAATTCGAGATATTTTTGTGCTTCAATTACTTTCCCGGTCTTAAAGAGACTCACTCCCAGCCATTGGTTGACAGATGGGTTATTGGCGTTATTGAGATATTCTGCCTGGAAAACGGGTAATGCTTCGGTATAACGGCCTTCCTGATACCAGCTTTTGGCATCATCAAGCGTTTGCCCTTTTATACAAAGAGAAAAAAAGAATAGAATATAGATAGAAAAAAAACGATTTCGTTTCATACGGTCTTGCAAACTAATCTTCAAAGATAATAATTTGTTTGATTTTTGTCCCATATTCAGGGTGAGAATTTACTTTGTATAGAATAAAGAGTAAAGAGTAAAGATAAACGAAGGGTTAGTGTGGCTATGGGTTTGATACAGCCTCAACCTCTATTGCCGGGATGGGAGGAAGTTCCGGGAGCACTTTCCTGTTCATAATGCCGAAATCCCATTTATAAATACGCTGCAGGATAAGAACGAGTAGTACGCCCGCAATGGAAATGGAGATAAGACTTGCCACGGGATCCATTTCGTGGTACAGGAATAGCGCGTCGGTTTGTAGTGCTGATGCCTTATGTGTGACAAGCAGGGCGGTGAGTCCATTATTGATAAAATGGATGCCGAGTGCCAACTCAATACCGTCGTCGAGGATGGAGATGAGGCCTAGCATCAATCCCATAATGAGATATTGTGGCATGGAAAGCCAGAATCCGTACTCTTTTACTTCGGGGTTGGCTATATGCATCAGGGCAAACAGCACGGACGGAATAATCAGCGCCCACCAGCGGCTTTTTGTCCATCGCGCCACACCCTGTGCCAGGTAACCACGGAAGAGAAGTTCTTCGATGCTTGTTTGGAACGGTAGTACAATAAGGACAATCAGCAATAAAGGAATAAGTGCGGCGACGTTGAATCGGAATTCATATTCGGTAGGCGAAGAGAGCAGTAAGCTGATAGCCGTATCTGCGAGGATGATGATTCCCCATACGATGATACCCATCCGGATACGATCCCAGCGTATCTTCCTGCGCCCGTTGATGGTCTCGCGGACGGTACGCCCGTGCAGCGGTTTTACCAACAAGGCGAACAAAAAATACATGATGACAAAGGTGACCATCATCACCAACAGGAGAAGATTGGACGAGATACCCCAGTCGGAAGGATTTTGTAAGGCCGCCGGGAGGTCGCCGATATTCCCCCCGTTCGATAGAATGCTGGGGAGCAGGATAAGAAATAGGGGGAAAGCTGCAATTTGTGCTACTACCATCACAATAATGGCCATCAAAATATAGCGTCCGATACCGTTTTTGCCCTGTAAGGCGCGTTCTAAATGTTTCATTTGTCTCTATTTTAAAATTGTTTGTTATAATTACTCATCCTCTCTCCACTCCATAATATCTCCCGGCTGGCAGTTTAGCTCCTTGCAGATGGCTTCCAGCGTGCTGAAACGGATGGCCTTCGCCTTTCCCGTTTTCAGGACAGAGAGATTGGCCGGAGTAATTCCCACCCGTTCCGATAACTCGTTCAGGGAGATCTTTTTCTTGGCCATCTCTACATCTAAGTTGATAATGATAGGCATTGCTTTTTTCTAAATAGTGAGATCCTGTTCTTCTTTTATCGCGATAGCTCGTTTCATTAATGCCGCAAATATAAAACAATATTTTAAGATAACAATAAAAAATTATCGAAAAACGATAAAAATATTCCCTTTTCGAAAATATTCTGTTGAATTGGATACGTTGACCCTCTTCGTGGGCCTTTATAATGTTGTTGTCACTTCTCTTCTCTTATTTTTTCCATACTTTTCGTATCTTTGTGTCCTGAAAATTTCTATTTTTTGAATTGATGCCGCCTGACGGTATTCCAACCCGGTTATACAATATGCACGAAAAAATTATTATCCTCGATTTCGGTTCGCAAACTACGCAACTGATCGGCCGCCGCGTAAGAGAATTAAACACCTACTGTGAAATAGTGCCTTACAATAAGTTCCCTTTTGGAGATGAATCGGTGAAAGGGGTAATCCTTTCCGGAAGCCCTTTCTCGGTGAATGACGCCGAAGCTTTCAAGACTGATTTAAGCAGGATCCGTGGACACTATCCGGTATTGGGCATCTGCTATGGTGCACAATTGATGGCACAATCGGCAGGAGGAGCAGTGGAGAAGAGTGATAGCCGTGAATATGGACGTGTCAGTTTGAGTGTGACAGATAAAAATGATCCTTTGCTGGGGTTCATCACTCAGGAGAACCAGGTGTGGATGTCGCACGGGGATACCATTGTCCGCATACCGGACGGTTTCCGTGCAATCGCTTCCACCGATGATGTGGCGCTGGCAGCTTACAAGATCGACAGTGAGAAAACCTGGGGAGTACAGTTTCATCCCGAAGTATTCCATACGGAACGGGGAACCGCGATATTGGATAACTTCCTTACTGTTTGTGGGGTGAAGAAAGATTGGACGCCCGCTTCATTTATTGAAACTACTATAGTGGAATTGAAAGAGCAGCTGGGCGATGATAAAGTGATCTTAGCCCTTTCCGGTGGTGTGGATTCATCGGTTACGGCGGTGTTGCTCAACAAGGCTATCGGTAAAAACCTGACCTGTATTTTTGTGGATCACGGTCTGCTGCGTAAGAACGAGTTTGAGACGGTATTGGAAAATTACGGGCATCTCGGGTTAAACGTAATCGGCATAGATGCGAAAGAATATTTCTATAAAGAACTGGCCGGTGTAACCGATCCTGAGCGTAAACGGAAGATTATCGGAAAAGGATTTATTGATGTGTTCGACAGGGAAGCCCATAAACTCAAAGATATCAAATGGTTGGCACAGGGCACTATCTATCCCGATATTATTGAGTCGCTCTCTATTACCGGAGTGACCATCAAGAGCCATCATAACGTAGGCGGCTTGCCTGAAAAGATGCACCTGAAATTGTGTGAACCGCTGAAGCTGTTGTTCAAAGATGAAGTGCGCATGATAGGATTAGAATTGGGTATGCAACCCCATCTGATTCATCGTCATCCTTTTCCCGGGCCGGGATTGGGTATCCGTATCCTGGGAGATATTACCCCTGAAAAGGTGCGTATCGCACAGGATGCCGATGATATATTTATCTCGAATCTCCGTGCGACAGGGTTGTATGACAAGGTATGGCAGGCAGGAGCCATTTTATTACCCGTACAGTCGGTCGGCGTGATGGGAGATGAGCGTACTTACGAGAATACCATTGCGTTGCGTGCCGTCACATCAACCGACGCGATGACAGCCGATTGGGCGCATCTTCCTTATGAGTTCCTGGCAAAAATATCCAACGAGATCATCAATAAAGTGAAAGGTGTCAACCGGGTTGTGTATGATATTTCGTCGAAACCTCCAGCAACCATTGAATGGGAATAGTCTGGTCTAAGACTGTTTCAGTTCCGGATAGGCAATCCGGGAATGATACATGGTGGCCAGTTTTTCTACAAAAACATCTTTTACAGTTTGTATATCCTTGAATGTGATGGGTGCCAACTTGAAATAACCTTCCGCTACCTGGGAGTCGATGATTTTGTCTATCAGATTACGAAGTGCCTCTTCCGAATATTCGGAGAGGCTGCGTGATGAAGCTTCCACTGCATCTGCCATCATCATGATAGCAGTTTCCTTCGAAAACGGATTGGGACCGGGATAACGGAAATCGGCCTCATTGGCCTCCTTGCCGGGATTGGCATTTTTCCATGAGATATAAAAGTATTTGGGCATACTTGTCCCATGATGGGTTTCGATAAAATCGATAATCTGTTGGGGAACATTATGTTTCTGTGCTATTTTCAATCCGTCTTTTACGTGATTGATAATAATACGTGCGCTCTCTTCGAAGGGGAGTCCCGCATGTGGATTCATACCCGGCACCTGATTTTCGGTAAAAAATGCAGGGTTGGCCATTTTTCCGATATCGTGATACAGTGCTCCTGTTCTTATCAATGATGCATTTGCTCCCAGTTTTGCTGCGGCTGCCATGGCCAGGTTAGATACCTGTAATGAGTGCTGGAAAGTTCCCGGTGCTTTTTCAGAAAGCTCCTTCAACAATGGTTTGTTAATATTGGAGAGCTCTATCAGTGAGACTCCTGAAATAAAACCGAAAGATTTTTCTACCAGATAAACCAGCGAGTAGGAGAACATGATAAAAATGAAGTTGATAAGGAAATAGACCAGTATCACCCAGTTGATCTCTTTTATATTTCCCTCCTGATATAATTCCAGCCCTATGTAGACCAGAATATAAGTGAGCAGGATAAAGAAAGAGCTCTTGATTAGTTGGGAACGTTCAGATAACTCTTTCAACATAAATATGGACACCATGGCTGCGGCAATCTGAATGACGATGAATTCAAAAGGAAACGATACCATAAGTGCGCTCATGATAATGGTGGTGAGGCTGGCGAATAGTGCCGTGCGTGAATCTATAAAAGTACGGATAAGAATGGTGACGATGGCGTAAGGAATGATATAAATACTGAAAAGCTCAAACCTTATGGTGACGGCTGTGAGTAATGTAAAGAAAGAGATCAGCAACACCATGAAGGTCACATGCTTCCTGTTACGGTATTCTGCCGGCCGGAAATAGAGAAGAAAAATATAAAATGAACCAAGCATGAACGATATGAGCATAAATTGCCCCAGTAGCATCCAGTTATTTCTGGTGGTACCACCGCTTTGCTCCTCGGTTACCCGCTTCAGGGACGAGAGTATGTTGTATGTTTGTGGACCGACAATCTCACCCTGATCAATGATGCGTTGCCCTCTTTGCACCATGCCGTGGCTTATGTCAACCTGCTGGATAAATTCATTTTGGGCCTTCTCTGATGTGGCGGCATCATATAGTACATTCTCCTGGATATATTCATTGATATTGGCAACTTTCAGGATATTGGCATCAATGTTAGCCGGCACATCATTCAGCACCTTCTCATAAGCAGAGCGAATGGTAAAAAACGATTCCACCTTTCTGGACTCGGCCACATTGCCTTTTTTTATTCGTAATGTCTGTGTGCGAGACTTGTAAATCCGGTCATAATCTTCCGAACGCATAATGCCGTTATTATAGACCTCATTTAATTTTTTTCGGACATAGAGTTTATATTCTGGCGCGAGTTCGGATAGCCTGGCCTTCAGGTTTGCATCTGCGTCAAACTCGGCGAGGGCGCTCTGTGGAATCTCTTCATCAACTACAAAATAAGGCTCGTAAAACTCCAGGATACTGTCCTGTTCTGCTTTCAACTGTGCCGTGGGTTTATATACCGGAAAATCGAACGGAGCGGTGAGCAACCCGTACTGCCATGGGCGACCTTCGTTGAAATTATACTTGAAACTTCCCTGACGGGGAAAAAAATAGGTGATAAAAAGTGCAGCAATAATAAAGACCAACGGGACGAATATTTTTGTCTTGATTCTTATCTTCTTCTTTTTCGTTTGCATAGTCTTTGTTTGTACGGTATTTTATTTTTATAAAACATCTGACCTTTATGAATTGTTTTATATCTACATTATATATTGTACAAAAGTAATCATTCTTGGGAGAGCCATGTAACGTTTCTATAGTTGAATTAAAAGAATTACTTTTGTTACTTGAATCGGAGATTATGACATACATAATAACAAAATGATGAAGATCAGACAAAAAAGAGTATTGGTTGATTTATCCTATATGAGAGATTTGTACCGTGGATATGGACAAATAGCTTTGAATTACGGTACTTATTTTAAAGAACACCATAACCCCCAAACTTCCGGTTATAAATTAACCCTACTGCTGCCAAGAAAGTATTTTGGCGTTTTTGGCAACAAAGTAAGTTATCTTTCGTCATCCAGTTGGTTAAATAGACATTTTCAATATTTTCTTCCTAAATTTGATGTGTGGCATAACTTACAGTATCCTGCACGATTTCGACCCTTTTCAAAATCAACGAGATATATTCTTACGATTCACGATCTTAATGTTTTGTCCCTTGAATATGAGAAACAACAAAAGAGTGTTGATAAACATTACCGGAGGGTTACAAGGCATATAAAAAGAGCATCAATTATCACGACAATCTCTCATTTCTCAAAAAAACAGATAGAGGATCAATTTAATTTAGACGGAAAACAACTTATCCTGATCTATAACGGTGTGGAGGATATCTCTAAAAAAAGTGCCCGTAAACCGGACTATCCGATTGAAAAACCGTTCTTTTTTTCTATAAGTGCTTTTCGGGCAAAGAAAAACTTCCATGTTTTACTCGATATGATGAAACTTATACCGGATAAATATCTTTATATTGCCGGCTACGATAACACAGAGTATGGGGTAATGATAAAAAAACGTATTGAGACAGAAGGGATAAAAAATGTAGCTCTTTTGGGGACTGTCGGGGAAGAAGAGAAAGTTTGGCTCTATGCAAATTGTGAAGCATTTCTGTTTCCATCCCTGTTCGAAGGATTTGGCTTGCCTGTCATTGAGGCTATGCAGTTTGGCAAACCCGTTTTCTCATCTCAGGAAACCAGCCTGAAAGAGATTGGAGGAAATTTCGCCTATTTTTGGAAAAATTTTGATCCACATGAGATGAAATTGTTGATTGATGAAAATTTGGAAAAATTTTATCTGGACAACGATTTAGCAAAGAAAGAAAATGAATATGCCTATTCATTTTCGTATGAAAGACACTTTGAAGCATATGAAAAACTATACGCTACCATTTGATATAGATCTTGTCTATCTCTGGGTTGACGGGAGCGACCTGGAGTGGATAACCAGAAGGGAGAAGTTTCTGGGAAGGGAGATTTTGAATAGTGGCGAGGCTACATCAAAAGGACGTTTTACCGATAATGGGGAGCTGAAATACTCTTTACGCTCCGTGGAAAAAAATATTCCCTGGATTCATAAAATTTTTATTGTGACCGACGGCCAGAAACCTAAATGGCTCGATCTGCAAAATGAAAAAGTGGAAATTATTGATATAGGTCAGTTACTGCCCGAAGAGTCCATGCCCTGTTATAACTCGGTAATCATAGAACATTTTATCTGGAGGATTCCTGGTCTGTCAGACCATTTTCTGTATGCAAACGACGACATGTTTTTCAGTAAACCTCTTTCTCCCGATTTCTTTTTCACCCCCGAAGGATATCCAATTGTCCGTCTACAAAGATACTTTTTGGGTAAATGGGTGAATAAGTTAAAAAAGATATTTTCGCTTCATAGCAATATGTACCGTAAAACAATACATCATTCGGCTTTATTGATAGAAAAGAAATTCGGCACCTATCTTTCAGCAATGCCTCATCATAATGTGGATTCTTATCTTAAATCGGATTACCGGAATGCTGCCGAGAAGGATTTTAAAGAAGAGATATCCCAAACCCTGACCAATCATGTGAGGAGTGAGGATGATATTCAGCGAATTATTTATCTTTATTATGCATTAGCGATAAAGCGGGGTAAATTACGTTACGTGGGAAGAAGAGAGGCGTGTAGGATAAGATTGCACAAACCCGATTACATGTACTTTATCAACAAATATCAACCGGCGCTTTTTTGCCTGAATGACAGTCATCACTCTACTGATGAAGACAGGGCCAGGGTAGAGCCTTTCCTGAAAACACTTTTTC
>Ga0265293_10009656_pt1 | contig 13805 bp, 12 predicted proteins | sample Munlanlewell138R_FD_192505 | JGI IMG/M metagenome (GOLD analysis project Ga0265293, IMG submission 192505) | Leachate microbial communities from a municipal landfill in Southern Ontario, Canada - Leachate well 138R | ecosystem: Engineered > Solid waste > Landfill > Unclassified | place: Canada...
GATCGGTGCAGGGCGGCTCGGGATCGGGCAGCGGCGTCTGGATCGCATCGGGCAGGAATAACCAATTGACGGTGAACGCCGGCGGGTCGTTGAGCGCGCTGTCCGGGGTGGCGGTGCGGTATGACGGAAAGGATGCGGCCTCGGGCGCGATGCTCAGGGTCGATAACTATGGCCGCTTTCAAGGCAGCGCCGTTTGCGGCAATTCGGATGGCTCGCAGGCATGCGACGTCCAGAACCACAAAGGCGGCGTGCTCAGCGGCGCGCTCGTCTATAACGCGAAAATCGACAACGACGGCTTGATCGTGATCGGTAATACCGGCGGTTTCGAACCCCTGGTCGTCAGCGGCGATCTGAGGCAGTCCGAGTCCGGCACGTTGCGCTCCGATGTGGATTTCCGCAATATGGTGTCGTCGCAGATGATCGTGCAAGGCGATGCCGATTTGGCTGGCCGGCTGGACGTGATGCCCCATGCTCTGTTGCCGAATCGCGAACTGGCGGTCCTGACGGTGCAAGGCGAGCGGCGAGGAGCGCTGGAGGCCGTCGATAGTCCCGTTTTCGATTATGAAGTGCGGCAAGAGGGGCGGCAGGCCCTGGTCCGCGTCGCATCGGTCGATTTCGATGCGGCGTCCATGGAGCTGGATGAGCATCAGAAGCGCATTGCAAGCCATCTGCAAAGCGCGTGGGATAAAGAAGGCGCCGCTCTCGCGCCTTTGTTCGGACAGCTCGATCAGGCATCGCGTCAAGGCGCCGACGCTTATCGCGAGAGAGTGACGGACCTGTCGCCAGGCGTCGCCGCCGCACCCGCGGTGCAGTCGGCGGCGAATCTGGCGCAGTTTACTCATGCCATGATGTCCTGCCCCGGCTTTACCGGCGTGGATGCGATGACGGGCGAGCGCAATTGCTTCTGGGGACAGGTCAGCAGCCGTTGGACGAGCCAGGACGGCCATCGCGGCGCTGCGGCTTTCGACTACGATACCGTTACCTATCAGTTCGGCGGGCAGCATGAAATTCGTCCCGGCTGGTTCCTGGGCGGTTCGGCCGCCTATGAAAGCAGCCGCCTGAACAGCTCGGACAGCCGGAATCGGGGCGATGGAGACAGCGGCTATGTCGGTGTGGTGCTGAAACGCCAGGAAGGGCCTTGGGTATTTTCGGCGGCGGTGGGCGGCGGATACGGGTCGTACGACATGAAGCGCCGTATGGGCATCGCGGGCCATCAGAGCGTATTCGACAGCTCGCCGGACGTCTATGGCTTCAATGCGCGCTTGCGTGCCGCGCGGACTTTCGTGTACGACAATTTCTATGTCAAACCCTATGTGGACCTGGATGCCGGCTACACGAGGATGCCGGGGTACGAGGAGTCGGGCTCCAATCCGCTGGCGCTTTCAGTCGAGGGCGGCGACCAGTTCATCGTGGGCCTGTCGCCCATGATCGAAGTGGGCGGGCGCGCGCAGCTGGAAAACGGCATGGTGCTGCGGCCTTATATGTATGCGGGCGTATCGCTGTCGTCCCGCGATGAATGGAGCTCACGCGCCCGCCTGCGCGGCGCGCCGGCCGATGTGGCGGCGTTCAATACCGTCCTGCCTTTCGACGACGTGGTCGGCAAGGTGGGGGTGGGCCTGGATGTGATGCGTCACTCGGGCATGGATTTGCGCCTGCAATACGACGGCCGGTTTTCCAGCCGCATGCGCAGCCACAGCGCTACGCTGAAATTGGTGGTTCCATTTTGAGCGAGACCGGGCTTGCCGCCATGGCTCGCCGCAGGCGCTGCGTGGCGGCGCGGCCCAGCGCCAGCGGCTCGACTCCGTTGGCGAATACCACTTGCGTCTGGTGGCTGGACGTGTCGGTTACATGGGATACGTGATCGAGATTGATGATGAAAGACCGGGATAGAAAGCAGAAAGGCGGCGAGGGCAGTTGCGCCGCGAGACGTTTGAGCGTGGTATGCATCAGCTCGTTTGCATGATGGGTGCTGCACAGGCGCACGTAGTCCCCCTGCGCTTGCACGAATGTCAGATCCCGGATCTTGATGAATCGCTTGCCCGTTTTGGTGCGCATGTTCAGGCCGGTGGCGTAGGGTTGCAATCGGAGCAGGGTTTGGGCGAGCCGGTCGGGATCGACCGGCTTGAGCAGATAATCGATCGCCTGGACATCGAACGCCCGGGCAGCGTAGTCATTGTGCGCCGTGACAAAAATCACGGCGGGCTTTGCGTCCAGGTCTTCCAGCAGGTCGAAACCCGTGTGGTTCGTCAGTTCGATGTCCAGGAACAGGGCATCGGGCCCGTGTTCCCGGATGAGCCTGCGGGCGTGCTCGAGGGAGTCGGCTTCGCCGACGACGTGCACGCCCGATGCCGCTTCCAGCAGCCGCTTCAGATAGCGTCGGGCCGGCGCCTCATCGTCGATAATCAGTGCGCGTAACAATTTACTCTCCCTGGAGCGACCGCGTGAAATAACGTCTGTTTTGTCGGTATCTTTCTGTAAGTAATTGATATCTTTCTGTTGGAATATATAGCATATCCATTTTTTGGTACACCTTCCGCCCTGCGCGGGCATGAATTTATAGGCGGCACATCATGATTTCGACCACGTTCAGCCGGGAGCTGCTCCAAGGGGAATCCGCGCGGGGTTTTTGGCGAGCCCACATCGCGGGTTGGTTTTTCCTTGCCGTTATCGGATTCAGCAGCCGGGCGGCGGTATTCGGCAGCACCGAGGCCGCATTCTGGCTGACGCTGGTCCTGGATCCGCTGGCTTTTGCCCTGACCAGCATCGCGGCGGTGATGCTCGCGCGCCATCCGCCCACGCTGCGGGCGCCTTTTCTGGCGCTGTTTTGCGTGATCCCGCTGTGCGCGGTTTCCGCCTTGCTGGCCGGCATCGGCTATGGTGTTCATCTTCTCTTGGTACCAGGAATACTGTCCGAGGTTCCACAGCATCAGTTCAGGATGGCATTTATGTATTACATGGGCATGCTGTCCATCTGGTCGCTGATCTACTTCGGCATGGCGGCCGAGCTCTCGGCCCGCACCGAGCGTTTCCTCAAGATCGGCGCCGAGACCCGGGCGCTGCGCCTGGAGCTCGAGCATCTGCAGCTGCAGATAGAACCTCATTTCCTGTTCAATTCCCTCAATACCATCGTGGCTGAAATCGCGGAACGGCCGGCCATCGCCGAAGAGATGACGCGGCGCCTGGCCGACTACCTGCGGTACTCCCTCGACAGGCGTGGCCGGGGTCTATGCCGCGTGGAAGAGGAGATCGACGCGGCCCAGGCTTATGTGCGGATAGTGGCCTTGCGTTTCGACAAGCGGCTCGAATGCCATTGCCGGATCGATCCCGCCACGCTCGATGTCGAGATTCCCCACATGACGCTGCAGGGCTTGGTGGAGAATGCGATCAAGCATGGCATGCGCGCCGACTACGAGAATTTTCCGGTCACGATCCATACGCGGCGGCATGAAGATCAAACGATCATCGAAGTGATCAATCCGGGAAATCTGCGGGCGCCTTTCGGCTTGTCCCAGGGAGGCGCGGGGCTGAACAATCTTTGCCGCCGACTGGAATTGAGATATGACGGCCGGTACGAGTTCTTGCTGGAGCAGCGCGGCGAGAACATCGTGGCCACGGTAAAGCTGCAGGGTGTCCCCGCACCGCTCTAGCGCGGCCGGATCCGCGTCGCGCGCCGGCGGGATGCGTTCGAAGAGGTACATGCTCCGGTTGTCATGATAGGATTGGGCAGGGCGGCCGTCGTTGCGAAGCCGCGCTTGGCGAGTACCTTTCTTTCGTTGATAAGGACACTTATGACACCATCGAATCGACGCATTCTTTTTCACCGATTGGCGGCCGCGTCCGCTTTTGTATTGGCGCTGGGCGCCGCTCACGCGCAAAACAGCCGGGATGCGGCCGGCGACGCGCGGTCCGAGGCCGCGGCGTACGAGCCCCAAGTAGGCCAGGCGGGCAAAGATGTGATCTGGGTGCCGACCTCCGAGGCGCTGGTGGATCATATGCTGCGCATGGCGAAGATCACCCCCGAAGATTATCTGGTCGATCTCGGTTCGGGCGACGGCCGCACGGTGATCACCGCCGCGCAGCGCGGCACCCGCGCGCACGGTATCGAATTCAATCCGGACATGGTCGAGCTTTCACGCGAGGCGGCGCGCAAAGCCGGCGTCGCCGACAAAGCGACGTTCGCCGAAGGCGATATTTTCGAGTCTGACTTCTCCGACGCCACCGTCGTGACGATGTTCCTGCTGCCGGAACTGAACTTGCGCCTGCGTCCCATATTGCTGGACATGAAGCCGGGCACGCGCTTGGTCTCGAACTCTTTCGACATGGGAGACTGGGAGGCGGACGAGTCCACGGACGGCGGCCCCGAGTGCAAGTCCTATTGCCTGGCCTATAAATGGATCGTCCCCGCCAAGGTCGCAGGCACCTGGACGCTGGACGACGGTTCGACGCTAACCTTGGACCAGACCTTCCAGAAGCTGGCGGGACATCTTGCGGCAAACGGCGAGCGGCACGCCCTCAGCGAGGCCGTCATGCAAGGCAAGCGCATCGTCTTCACCGCCAATGGCCGCCAGTACATGGGGCAAGTCGAAGCCGACAGGATGGTCGGCGAGGGCGCCGACGGCAAAGCCTGGGGCGCCAAGCGCGGCTGACAAGAAAAAAGTTCCTGGCTTAGTGGAAACCACTATTTCAATTTTTCCCGGAGCTTTTACACTCCCCACGTGAAGTTGTTGTGAAATTTCACGAGCATGCCAGCTAGATGGCAGGCTTTCGCGTCGAACGAATCGTGGGGAGGCGGCCAGCGCCGCGTGACAATGAAAACCATCACACTGAGACCTCAGCCGCTTGCCAGCGCGCGTTTTGCGCCGTATGGAAAAGTCATCGGCGAACCCGGCCACGGCGAACCCGACTTCGTCGGCTCCTCGGGCACCCAGGGGTGGAAGGTGGAGATGGATATCGCCAAGCCGCTCTACATGGCGCTCAGCACGCCGCCTGTCGGCCATCTCGTCACGCAACTGGAACGCCATTTGAATGTGACCCAGGCGTTTTTCCCCCTGGGAGGCGGAATGGCCGCGCTGGCCGTCGCCAAACCGACCGAAGGCGACGCCTTGCCGGGTCCGGCGGACGTCGAGGTTTTCCTGTTGGACGGCAGCGTGGGCTACGTGCTGCACAAGGGCACCTGGCATGGCCTGGACCGCGTGCCCGTGACCGAGGCAAGCACCATGTGGCTGATGATCACCGACTCGGACACGCAAGCCGATCTGGCTAACGTGCCTTCAGGCGGCGCCCGGCACACTCATCTTCTGGAATTGCGGCAGGCTTGGAACGCGGTGATCGAGATCGACGTGCGGGGTCTGGCAAAATGAGGCCCGCCACCGACCGGCGAGCCGCTATGTCGTGGGAGCGGTCACGCTGTTTGTCGTGGCCTTGGGGATCACGTCGATCGTGAACAATCCCAACATGCAGTGGGGCGTGGCGTCGGCGGGCATAGAGCGATCGGAAATCAACCCCGAGCCTCGCCGCTAGGCTTGTTGGCGTTTTCTTGCAGGCTGGTAAAGTACCGCATATCGAATGTCTAGCGAGCTTCCGTTGAGAACATCACAGAACCCGGTCCGAAGGGCGCTGCCTCAAGGCGAGCAAGCGTATTCCCTGCTGCGCGACCGGATCATTTCGTTGGAGCACAAGCCTGGGGAATATCTCAATATTGCGTCGCTCGTCGATGAAACAGGGTTTGGCCGCACGCCGATCAACCAGGCGCTGCAGCGCCTGGCGTCCGAAGGGCTGGTCAGCATACTTCCAAGAAAAGGCATATTGATCGCGCCCTTGTCCATCGATTCGGCGCTGGATCTCATCGAAGTGCGCATCGTCAACGAGCGGCTGAGCGCCAGATTGGCGGCCCAGCATATCGATAAAGAAAGCATCGAACGCTTGCGCGCCGCCGCCGCCGGCTTCGAAAGCGCGGTCGAGTCGAACACCATAAGCCAGATCATGAACTCGGACCGCATGTTTCATGAAACGATGGTCTCCATCGCCGCCAACCAGCACTTGGCCGACATATTGAATGTGCTGCATGCGCAATCCCAGCGCTTCTGGGCCGTCTCGCTCAGCGCGCCCCAGCATGTCGGCGAAGTCATCGTCGAGCATCGCCACATCGTCGATGCGATCGCCAAGGGCGATGCGGATCTGGCCGCCGACTGCGTCGAAACACACATACGTTCGTTTCGGCTGGCGTTGACGGGAAGGTAGGCGTTCGCCAAGGATCGAAGGCGAGCTTGAACGCGTTTTGCGGGACGTGTCGCTACCTTATGGTAAGGTGTCCGGGGTATTGACATGCGGTTGGCTTTCATGCGCTCGGATTCTTTCATCAATGCCGCGGGAAAACCCAGGCCCATCGTCGGCATTGCCTGGATGGCGGGCTGCCTGGCGTCGTTTTCCAGCATGGCGATCGCGTCGCGTGAACTGTCCGATACGATGTCCATCTTCCAGATTCTGCTACTGCGTTCGGTGGTGGGCCTGGCCGTCATGCTGATCGTGGCCCGCCGTTTGCTTCCGAAGCTGCTCCAGCTCGCGAATCTTCGGTTGCATGCCGTTCGCAACCTCATTCATTTCAGCGCCCAGTACTGCTGGACCGTGGGCATCGTGATGCTGCCGCTGGCCGATGTCTTCGCCTTGGAATTCACCATGCCGATCTGGGCTGCGTTCTTTGCCTGGCTCGCGCTCGGCGAGCGGATTACCCGCGCCCGCGCCCTGGCGACCGCGGCCAGTTTCATCGGCGTGCTCATCGTACTGCAGCCGGGCTTCAAGGCGATCGATCCGGCGGCGCTGATCGTGCTGATGGCGGCCGCAGGCTACGGGGCCTCGGCCGTAATCGTCAAGCGGCTGACCGCTGACTCGTCCCCTGGATTGATCGTCTTGTGGATGATGATCATGCAGTTTCCCATGGCGTTGGCGGCGCTGCTGATAAGCGGCGGCTGGGTGATGCCGGGATGGGACGACGTCCCCTGGATTCTGCTTGTGGGACTGTCCATGCTGACCGCGCATTATTCGATGGCGCGGGCGCTCACGGTCATGGATGCGTCACTGGCCATTCCCATCGATTTTCTGCGCGTGCCGCTTATCGCCATCCTGGGCTGGCTGTTGTATGGGGAAGGGCTTAGCACGGCGGTTTTCGCGGGTGCCGCGCTGATCGCCGGCTCCAACTATTTGGCCATGCGCGCGGAATTGCGCGCTCCTAAAGCCAAATGAGCGCGGCGGCCGCGCTCATTTGAGGTACGTGCGCAAAAGCTTCATGAGGGCGTCGATTTCCGCATCGGGATCGGTGGCGGCTCGCTTGAGATCGTGCGTCTTGGCCGACCCGAAAAGCTCGCGCAGATGACTGTCCAGCACTTCGCTCATCAAGCCGTTGGCCGCTCCCCGCAACGCGGCGATCTGCTGCAGCAGCGAGCGGCAATCGGTGCCTTCCTCGACAGCCCGCTCGAGGGCTTCGGCCTGGCCCTTGATACGGCGCAAGCGCATGACGGCGCGTTTCTTGTCTTCTGGCGAGTATGGCATGACGTGCCGCTCCTCAGGGGAGAAAAAAGATCGATAAAAAGCGGCTGAGGGATCGGAGCCTAATCCTTCAAGGCTGCCGCGTGGTGCGCGACGTGCTCGCCGATGAAGCTGGCGATGAAGTAATAGCTGTGATCGTAGCCGGGCCTCAGGTTCAGGGTCAGGGGGTGGCCGGCTTCTTCGCAGGCGGCGCGCAGCAGCTCGGGACGCAGCTGGTTTTCCAGGAATTCATCCGCCAGCCCCTGGTCCACCAGGATAGGCAGCCGTTCGGCGGCAGACTTCAGCAATTCGACCGTGTCGTGAGCTTTCCATGCGTCGCGGTCGTCGCCCAGATAGGCTGCGAACGCTTTTTGTCCCCATGGCGCCTGGGTCGGCGCGACGATGGGGGAGAACGCGGATACGCTGCGATAGCGGCCGGGCTGGCTGAGCGCGATGCTCAAGGCGCCGTGCCCCCCCATGGAGTGGCCGCTGATGGCGCGCTTCCGGGTGGCGGGAAGCGATGCTTCGATCAAGTCGGGCAGTTCGTGCACGATGTAGTCGTACATGCGGTAGTGCGCAGCCCAGGGTTGCCGCGTCGCATTGACGTAGAACCCGGCTCCCTTGCCCAGGTCATAGGCGTCGTCGTCGGCGACGTCGTCGCCGCGCGGACTGGTGTCCGGCGCGACGAGTATGACGCCGTGTTCCGCCGCGTAGCGCTGTGCGCCGGCCTTGGTGATGAAGTTCTGCTCGGTGCAGGTCAGCCCCGACAGCCAGTACAGCACAGGCAGCTTTCGGGTTTCGGCTTGCGGCGGCAGATACACGGCGACGTTCATCGCGCAGCCCAGCGTGACCGATGAATGTTGGTAGATGTCCTGCCAGCCCTGGAAGCAGGCATGGCGTGCTATTCGGTTCATGGCGTTTCCTTGCCCGTAGCGGGCTCAATAGTTGATTACGGTGCGTATGGACTTGCCTTCGTGCATCAGGTCGAAGGCGTCGTTGATGCCATTCAAGTCCCGCGTGTGCGTGACGAAGGGGGCCAGGTCGATATCGCCCTTCATCGCGTCTTCCACCATGCCGGGCAACTGCGAGCGGCCCTTGACGCCGCCGAACGCGGAACCCATCCAGCGCCGGCCGGTGACCAGCTGGAAAGGCCGCGTGGAGATTTCCTGGCCCGCGCCGGCCACGCCGATGATGATGGACTGTCCCCAGCCGCGATGCGCGCATTCCAGCGCGGCGCGCATGACCTTGACGTTGCCGATGCATTCGAAGGAGTGATCTACGCCCCAGCCCGTCATGTCGACGATCACTTCCTGGATGGGCTTGTCATGGTCCTTGGGATTGATGCAATCGGTCGCGCCGAAGGTGCGGGCAAGCTCGAACTTCGCGGGGTTGGTGTCGATGCCGATGATGCGGCCGGCCTTGGCCTGGCGGGCGCCCTGGATCACGGCCAGGCCTATGCCGCCCAGGCCGAATACGGCCACGGTGTCGCCGGGCTGGACCTTGGCGGTATTGTGCACCGCGCCGATGCCGGTGGTCACGCCGCAGCCCAGCAGGCAGACATGCTCGGGGTTCGCGTCGGGGTTGATCTTGGCCAGCGATACTTCGGCCACGACGGTGTATTCGCTGAACGTGGAGCAGCCCATGTAGTGATAGATGGGTTGCCCCTTGTAGGAGAACCGCGTGGTGCCGTCGGGCATCAGGCCTTTGCCCTGCGTGGCGCGGACGGCCACGCACAGATTGGTTTTGCCCGATTTGCAGAACAGGCATTCCCCGCATTCGGCGGTATAGAGCGGTATGACGTGGTCACCCGGTTTCACGCTGGTCACGCCTTCGCCGACCTCGACCACGATGCCGGCGCCTTCATGCCCGAGAACGGCGGGGAACACGCCTTCGGGGTCGTCGCCCGATAGCGTGAATGCGTCGGTGTGACAGACGCCGGTATGAGTTATCTTGATGAGGACTTCGCCTTTGCGGGGCGGCTCGACGTCGATCTCGACGATTTCCAGCGGCTTTCCCGCCTCGAATGCTACTGCTGCGCGTGATTTCATGGCCAGATCCTTGATTAGAAGAAGTTGTCTTGATTGTCGTCATACTATATGGGAGTATTCTACATCATACTCTGGGTGAGTATGGCAAGGACCAGGCCGGCATGACTCGTCCGGTGCGCGCGGCCGGACATCATGGCCAAGGCGCGGGCCGCCGACGACGCGGGCACGCAAGGCGTGGACATGGTGTGGGCCGGCAGGGTTTGGTATAACTATGGCTATAGCATCTCTTGCAGGGTAAGGAAATGTCCGTACAAACGTTGAGTCGATGCGGTGTCGCGCTATTTCTCGCCGCGTTGATTTCCGGCTGTTCTCTCCTGGGTTTCGGGGACTCGGGCACCGAGTACGCCTCCGCCTCTCCGATTACCGATCAGTGCAGATGGAACCGAAGCAGCTGCATTTATGAGGGCAAGTACGAGCCGAACGAACGGGACTATGCCGAAGAGGAAGCCAAACGCCTGAATCGGATCGCCTCCGAAAGGCTGAGCCGCAACGCCATCAGGTAAAGACGGGCCAATTTCATGAGACCGTCGTTCAAGAATAATCGGGAGGCACGTATTCCGAGCAGGCGGCGAAGCTGCGCGGTAGATCCCTGAACCGTTTTGAACGATAATGAGAATTATTGTTAACATAATGGTTTTGGTTCACCCCGGATCCGGCTCGCCATGTCCCGTCCTTCCAAGTCGGTCAAAAGCTGGCTCGCTCACTACAGCGAGCTGGCGAGCGCTTGGCGGGGCAAGGCGGGCGGGCACGAGGATGCGCAGGATGCGATGCACGACGCGGTCGTGCGCCTGCTGGAAAACGGCGCCGCCGCCGTGGCGGATCCCAAGGCCTATCTGAAACGCAGCATCGCCAACGGCATCATCGATCGGCATCGGCACCGCGCGGTGCTTGCGATGAGTTCGCTGGACGAGCTCGATGAAAGCGAGCACCCTGCCGTGAGCGGCCCCGAGGCCGGTGTTTTTTCGCGGCAACTGATGGATGATTTGGCGATTGCGCTTGACGAGCTGCCTCTGGTTTGCCGGCAGGTGTACGTCGGACATCGCCTGGAAGGGTGGACGCATGCGGAGATATCGGCCGCGTTGGGTATATCGCGCGACATGGTGGAGAAGCGCATGACCCAGGCGTTGCAACATTTGAACAGGCGGTTGCAAAAATATGCGCGGTGACGATCTCGATCCTTGCGACGATCCGCGCGATGACGCGGCGGCCTGGTTCGCCCACCTGCTGTCGGGCAAGCCGACGCCAGAGGATCGCCGCAGATTCGAACGGTGGAAAAACGCCCATCCCGAGCATGAGCTGCAGTTTCGCAATATGCAGCGGATCTGGCAGGCAAGCCGGTATCTGCCCCGGGACGAGTTGCGGGCTGCGTTGAACATGCGCGAACCGGTTGCGCGCAAGGCCGGCATGACGCGTCGGCGATTTGGCATCGCGTTGGCGGGAGCCTGTACGGCATCCTTGGCGGGCGGCATCGCCGTGCATCGACTGTGGCTCGATTCGCCTTTGCAAACCATACCCATCGTCTCGGCAAGAGGAGAGCGCCGCCAAGTGGCGCTGCCTGACGGCAGCATGCTGGACGTCAATACCGATACGCGCGCCATGGCGCGCATGTACGCGGAAAAGCACGTCGTCGAGTTGCTGGAAGGGGAAATCTTCTTTGCCGTCCAGCGCGATCCCGCGCGGAAGTTCATCGTCGAGGCGGGTCATGGCCGGATCGACGTCACGGGTACCCGGTTCAATGTCAGGCGCGACGGCCAACAGGTTCACGTCAGCGTGGAGTCCGGTGCGGTCGACGTTTCCAGCGGCGCCTGGTGGCGCCGGCGTTCGCGCACGGTCGTCCGCGGGCGAGGCGTCATCGCCTCGGCCGGACAGGCGTTGAGCGAGGTGCACAAGGTTGAACTCGGCCGCGTTCTCGCCTGGCAGCGGGGCAAGATCGTCTTCGAGAATACGCCGCTGGAGCAGGCCATCGCCGAAATCAATCGCTACCTGGCACAGCCGGCCCGCCTGGACGCGCCGGCATTGCGCGGGTATCGCATAGCCGGCATCGTCAGTATCGAAGATCCGCAGGCGCTGATCGATACTTTGCCCGAATTCGCGCCGGTCCGGGTCATCCGGCTTCCTGACGGGCGGTCGCGCATCGTGCCGATCTAGGTCTCGTCTTCCGATGATAAATTCATCATAAATTAAAAATTGTTCTCATTATCATTCCGATTCTTTGTCTCTCGCACGTCTATATAAGTAAGAGGGCTTTCTGCGGAGTGCGCAAATGCCTTCGATCGGGCCTTGGACATCAAGGTAGGCGCGCGTCGCGCGCGGAATCATTCATTGGAAGGCGTGGGATCGTGAAAATCAAATTATCGACGGCCGTAAAAAAAAGCCGCAAGCGTGCCGCCCTGGCGAGTATGCCGGCTTTGGCCTTTTGCGTGGCGGCGGCGATGAGCACGCTGGCGCCGCCGGCGCAGGCGCAGCAGGCGCCGGTACGGATCAGCATCCCAGCCCAACCCCTTAGCAAGGCGCTTTTGCAACTGGGCGAACAAGCATCGCTGCAAATCTTCTTTTCCCAGGAAATCGTCGACGGCCACACCGCGCCCGCCGTGTCCGGCAGTTTGCTGCCCGATGACGCGCTGCGGCAATTGCTGGCGGGCACGGGAATCGAATTTCGGCGCACGGGAGCGAACGTGTCGCTGAGCAGGTCGCCCGCCGGCGCCACCGAGCTGTCGGCCATTACCATCGTCGGCGGCGGGCCGCAGGCGTTGCCCGAGCCGTATGCGGGAGGACAGGTGGCGACCGGCGGCCGAGTGGGGCTGTTGGGCAACAAAGACTTCATGGACACGCCGTTCAATACGATCAGCTATACCGACACCTTCGTCGAGAACGTTCAGGCCCAGGATCTGGGGCGGGTCATCGCGCTGACGGATCCGTCCGTATTCCATAACGGCGCCACGGGCATGCTTTCGGACAACTTCAATATACGCGGCTTTGGCGTGGCGGGCGGCGACGTCGCCATAGGCGGGCTTTACGGCGTGGTGCCGTACTATCGCCTGACGCCCGAGCTGGCCGAGCGGATCGAAGTGCTCAAAGGACCTTCGGCCCTGCTCAACGGCATGCCTCCGGGAGGGTCGGTGGGCGGCACCGTCAACCTGGTTCCCAAGCGGGCCGGCGAAAAGCCCTTGGCCAGATTGACCGGTACGTATGCGTCCGACTCCCAGTTCGGCACGCACGTGGACGTCGGGCGCCGGTTCGGCGAAAACAATCAATTCGGCATCCGCTTCAACGGCGTTTACCGGGACGGCGACAGCCCTGTGAAGGACCAAAGCAAGTCCGCCAGGCTTGCCGCGCTGGGGTTGGACTGGCGCTCCGAGCGGGTCCGGCTTTCCGCCGACATGTATATGAGCGAAGACCGGGGAAGAGGACTGAATCGAGGCGTCTCGTTGGCGCCCGGCGTTGCCGTGCCCGCGCCGCCTTCGCCCGATACCTTGCTGGCGCCGGATTGGACGGCGTTTTCGACCAAGGACGAGGCGGTGATCCTGCGCGGCGAAGTCGACATCACGAAGGATGTCATGGCGTATGCGGCTTGGGGGCACAGCAAAACGGATTTCGATGCGTTGGCGAGCAGCACCTATACGGTGTTCAACGACGCCGGCGATTATCGGAACAATTTTGCGCACCAGCGCTCCATATACGACAGGGATTCGGCTGAGTTGGGAGCGCTGGCCCGCTTTCGCACCGGCGGCGTCGGCCATGAGCTGGCCGTTTCCGCGACCTACTACCGGCATGAGAACAAGTTCGGCTTCCTGAGAAACATGATGCCGACGGATTGGGTGACCAATATCTACGACCCGATATGGGGACCGAGCCTGGGTATGGCATACAGCGACGCGGACATCCCCAAAACGGGCGCGATGCGCACCACGAGCTACGGTGTGGCCGATACGCTGTCGTTCGCGGAGGATCGCGTGCAGCTGACGCTGGGCGTGCGCCGCCAGACCGTGGTCAGCGATACGTTCGACGGTGCGACGGGCGAGCGCACGGCGCGTTACGACGCCAGCGCGACGACGCCCGCGGCGGCGCTTTTGATCAAGGCTACGGATACCTTGTCTGTCTACGGCAACTATATCGAAGGCCTGAGCCAAGGCGCCACGGCGCCGGCGACGGCGGAAAACGCCGGTGAAGTGTTTCCGCCATTCAAGTCCAAGCAGCAGGAAATCGGCCTGAAGATGGATTTTGGCAACGTGGCCG
>Ga0265293_10009662_pt1 | contig 13792 bp, 15 predicted proteins | sample Munlanlewell138R_FD_192505 | JGI IMG/M metagenome (GOLD analysis project Ga0265293, IMG submission 192505) | Leachate microbial communities from a municipal landfill in Southern Ontario, Canada - Leachate well 138R | ecosystem: Engineered > Solid waste > Landfill > Unclassified | place: Canada...
TCATGGATGAACTTGAGCAGGATACAATGAAATATTTCAAAGCTTGGCACAAAGATTTAGAAATAGCTCATCAAAAGACAATAAAAGAACAATAGATGAGGAGGAAAAAATCATTTGCGGTTTACAGAATCTTTATCTTTGATTGGAGTTTTTGCGCAACCAAAGGGGGCACCATTGATGATACATCGGCTCCAAAGGCGGCCATCTCTTTAATGGCAGACGATCGCAGTACAAAATAGTTGGGGTCTGTCGGCATAAACAGAACCTCTAAATCGTTGTACAGTTGTTTGTTTGTCATCGCCAGCTCAAACTCATAGCCAAAATCGACTAAAGCCCGGACGCCTCTAATCAGAACATTTATATTCTCCTTTTGGGCATAATTAACAATTAAGCCTGAAAAAGAGACAACTTTAATATTTTGATAGCTTTTGAGCATCTCTTTTAACATCTCTGTGCGCTCTTCACCGCTGAAAAGACATTTTTTATTGATGTTATCGGCAACAACTACATCCAACGATGAAAAGAGCTTGGCACATCTCTCAATTAAGTTAAGGTGGCCGTTGGTTGGCGGGTCAAAAGTCCCCGGTAACATAGCTTTTATGGTTTTAGAGTTCATTTTTTTAACTCCTCGACAAATTGCTTCATCTTTGAAAAATCCTGGGGAGATTCGTAAGTGATCTCTTTAACGATTTTGTAGCGATTTTCTTCACTTAGCTCAACAACAGCAAAAATACCTCTACCGATATAACTAATTTTTTGATTCTCCGCAAGTTTCTCTTTCTTGCTTATTTTTTCAATTACACAATCAAAATGGCTGAATTTGGCAGACCCTTCACTGATTGCCTCAGCTATGTTTTCAATTACATTTTCACAAAGTTCACATTTTACTAGCGGTTCATTAATTAAAGGAGAAGGTGTCTCTCTTCTCTCTTTAACCCCTTTAGATCTGCTAAAGCGCCTTCTTTTACTGCTTTGACTCTTCTTTTCTTTAATTTCTGCCACCGTTGACCTCAGTTATTATCATACACATTGCCTTCCCATAATAAAAGCAAAAAGGACGGATTTTAATTTATCCGTCCTCCTATTGGAAATTGTTTTTGTTTATCTTTTTTTACCAATAAGGGCTGGTACTTTAGCCTTTTTGCCAACTTTGGAACGGATATAGTAGAGTTTTGCCCTTCTTACCCTTCCCTGACGGGTTACTTCAACTTTTTCAATCAGTGGTGAGTGAAGTGGAAAAATTCTCTCAACACCGACACCGTATGAATTTTTACGAACGGTAAAGGTTTTTCTTATACCGCTGTTTTTAAAAGCAATTACCAACCCTTCATAAATCTGAATTCGTTGTTTGTCACCCTCTTTAATGGTGAAATAGACTTTTACGGTATCTCCGACACTAAAATTCTCAGCGCCATCTTTCATTTGAACTGCTTCAATTGCTCTAAGTGCATCCATTTTATTCTATCCCCTTCGCTTTCTGCGCTTGCAACTCTTTTAAAATTTTCTTTTCTTGACTCCCCAAAGGAGCCTTCTCTAACAGATCAGTTCTGTTTATCAAGGTCTTTTCCAACCTTTTTGTCAGGCGCCATTTTTCAATCTCTTTATGATGCCCGCTCAATAATACCTCAGGAACGCTGATTGAACAATAGGTTTCAGGTCTCGTATAGTGAGGGTATTCGAGCAACCCATTTTCAAAACTCTCCTCAAGCAGAGACCTATCACTTATAACACCATCGACCAGACGATAAATCGCATCGACAATAGCCATCGTAGCAATCTCTCCAGAAGAGATAACATAGTCCCCTATACAAATCTCGTCATCAACATACAGTTCTATTATTCTTTGGTCAATACCCTCGTATCTCCCACAAATAAATACAAGGTTTTCCTCTGTACTCAATTCTTTGGCATATTTTTGGGTAAACAATTTACCGCTGGGTGTAGGATAAATTACCCGTTTATTTTTAGCATTTATTGAATCTAGAGCTCTACCCAGAGGTTCTGGTTTCAAAACCATTCCGGCACCCCCTCCGTAAGGAGTGTCGTCACAACTTTTATGTTTATCGGTAGCAAAATCTCTGAAATTGATTAATGAGTAGCTGAATTTATTGGCTTCAACACTCTTCCCCATAATTGAACTTTTAAAAAAGCCTTCCAAGATTTCGGGAAAGAGAGTCAGTATTTCAAAATTCATTGAATCAGTTGCTCCTCTAACAGCTCAATCTCATTATTTTTCAAATCAACTTTGCCGATATAATTATTCATAAAAGGGATTAAATATTTTTTGTCGTCTATGAGAGAGTGAACCTCCAGTAAAAGCGCTTGAGGTCCATCGATAGCAGAAATTACGGTACCGACATTTTTACCGTTTAGTAAAATTTTACAGTCAATCAAATCGGCTGTGTAATACTCACCCTCTTTAAGGTTTTGAGCCTCTTCTCTTGAAATCCAAAGCTCATAGCCGTTCAGTTTTTTTGCCTCTTCGGGGCTGTTAATCTCTTTAAATTTAATTAAAAAGGTGGAGTTGTGGGTTTTCAACTCTTCTAAGGTTAGCTTTATCTCTTTGTCTTCTTTTTTTAGTAAAAGTGACTCTAAATTTTTGAGATGAGTTATCTCCTGAGAAAATGAGAAAAACTTAATAAATCCGTGAACCCCATAGGGACCCCTGAGAACTCCGGTTGCCAACATTTTGTTAGTCTAGAATTTCTAACTGAACGTGTTTTCCGCTTTTGGCTGCTGAAGCACTTAAAATTACCCTTACGGCGTTGGCTATTCTCCCCTGCTTTCCGATCACTTTGCCGACATCATTAGAGGCAACTTTCAATTCAAGTATGGTTGATTGTTCCCCCTCTATAACGTTGACACTAACCTCTTCAGGTAGATCGACAAGAGATTTTGCAATGTATTCTACCAAATCCTTTTCCACTTGGAGCCTCCGCTTATTCAGTTACATTTCTATCAAGTGTGATATTATGCTTGTTGAGGATTCTCTTAACGGTAGCCGACGGTTGTGCCCCTTTGGCTATCCACTCTTTAATTCTATCCTCTTTTAGAACAACTTGATTCTCCTCCGCTTCAATAGGATGATAGTGTCCAACCTCTTCAATTGAACGGCTATCCCTTGCAGCCTGAGAATCAACAACAACCAATCTGTAGTAAGGTCTTTTTTTAGAACCAAACCTTTTAAGTCTAATAGTGGTACTCACAACTTCCTCCTGCTCAACGCCATCACATGCCCATATGTTTAAACATTGAAGCTTGGTAATTTTTATTTTTTGCGAACTTCTTCATCATCAGCCGCATTTTTTCAAACTTTTTTAAGAGTCGATTAACTTCACCGACACTTGTTCCGCTTCCCAAGGCTACTCTTTTGCGTCTTGTCGGGCCGATTATACGATAATTTGAGCGTTCGGCATAGGTCATAGAACAAATAATCGCCTTTTCTCTTTTCATCTCATCTTTATCGACACTATCTTCGCTAATAGCCCCTTTAGCTCCCGGAATCATCTCAATTAGTTTATCTATGGAACCCATTTTATCCATATTTTCAAGTTGCTCAAGATAATCGTGCAAATCGAATGCATTATTTTTCATTTTTTTATGCATCCGCTCACTCTCTTGTTCGTCCCAAACTTCCTGAGCTTTCTCAACTAAGGTAACGACATCTCCCATCCCTAAAATACGGGATGCTATTCTGTCGGGGTAAAATGGGTCTAAGTCTTCAATTTTTTCACCGACACCGATAAATTTAATCGGTTTGCCGACTATGGATGAGAGCGAGAGTGCAGCACCGCCACGGGTATCGGAATCAAACTTGGAGAGAATCACACCACTGATACCCACTTTGTCTTCAAACTCTTTAGCTATGGTTACGGCATTTTGTCCTGTCATTGCATCGGCAACAAACAGAGTTTCATCGGGTTTAATGGCTTTGCTGATAGCCACTATTTCTCCCATCATTTCACTGTCTAAATGGAGACGCCCACTTGTATCGACTATGACCGTATCGAATTGCTCTTTCTTTGCTTTTACTAAAGCATTTTGGGCTACTTTAATCGGTTTATCACTCTTTTCGCTATAGACAGGGACACCGATTTGTTCGCCGAGAACCTGCAGTTGCAAAACAGCAGCCGGTCTTACTAAGTCGGCAGCAACCAAAAGGGGTCTTCTGCCCTCTTTTTTAAGCCTGTTGGCAAGTTTGGCACTGGTGGTAGTTTTTCCCGAGCCTTGAAGTCCCATCATTAAAATTACTGTGGTGGTATCGGGACCTTTAAGGTTTATTTTCTGTGCTTCGACATCACCTAAAAGATTAACCATTCTATCATAGACGATTTTAACGAACTGTTGCCCCGGGTCAACCGACTTTAAAACCTTTTCTCCGGTTGCCTCTTCGATAGTTTTGTTGATAAAACGGCGAACTACTCTGATGTTTACATCGGCTTCTAAAAGAGCGATTTTAATCTCTTCTACGGCATCTTCTATATTTTTTTGAGTTATTTTTGATTTTCCGCTAAAAGAGCGAACTATATTTGAAAATTTTTCACTGATTGAATCAAACATTATCCATCCAATATTAACTGCGCTACAGTTTGTCCTTATACTGTATTATTTAATGCAATGTCAAGTTGTTCACCATAGATGACCTCATCCCGCTCGGAATCAAAGCCCATTTTGTAACTTATGGCTTTTGAAACTCCTTTCTCTTCCATCGTAACACCAAGTAACGTTGATGAACCCATTACTGTATGCTTATTGTGTGTGATGATTATAAACTGGCTTGTTTGACTAAATTCATCTAAAACAGTTAAGAAATAACCAATATTACGATCATCCAATGAGGCATCTATCTCATCTAAAACACAAAATGGTGAAGGTTTGACTTTGTAAGTCGCAAACAAAAGTGCCACTGCTGTCAAAGATTTTTCTCCGCCTGAAAGAGGGTCTAAGCGGTCTAGTTTCTTTCCCGGTGGTTGGGCAAGAATATCGATACCACTCTCCAATAGATTTTCAGGGTCTATCAATCTTAAATCGGCTCTTCCCCCTCCGAACATTCTATGAAACATCTGTTGAAATGAGGCTCTTATTTTATTAAAGGAGTCGATAAAAAGCTCCTCTGACCTTTTTTTAATCTCCTCAATTACTTTCGTTAAATCCCCTTTGGCTTTCTCTAAATCGTTTATCTGATGGGAAAGAAAATCGTGGCGCTCCTTAATTTCATTAAACTCTTCTATCGCCATATGGTTTATATAACCAAGATTCAGAATCTGTTTTTTCAGGTGACTTAATTTCTCTCTGAGAGAAGTTACATCTTCAATTTCAGCATCAAGACGCTCATCATACTCTTTTAAGCTTTTACCGTACGACTCAAAGAAATTTCGATAAACACTCTGAATTTGTTCATTCAGAGATTCAATATGGAATGTATATTTATCTATTGAGCTTCTTACTTCGCTTTGTTTAGTGTACAACGTGTTAAGCCGATTTTTTTGGCTTCCTAAATTAATATTGGAATCTTCAATTTCTCGAATTGTTAAAGCCAATTGTTGTTCTAAATCTTTCCCTTCTTGAATAAGATCCTCTTTCTCATTTTCAATGCCCTTAATTTGATTGAGAGACTCTTTCACTCTGATGGAGGAGTTTTGGCTCTCTTTATCGGCATCAAGCAGGAAATTGGATTGTTCGAATCGTTGCCTTTCTAAACTTTCAATTAAAATCTTAGTTAAATCTTGTTGGGCAACAGACTCTCCAAGTTCGATTTTTAAATTGGTTAAAGTACTTCTGTTTGTTTCTAACACATCATTTGAGTCAACTATATTATTTCTCAGTTTGGAAATAGTATTTCTGATTGTAGTTATTTTCTGGCGCCCTTCGTGCAGTTGTTTATCGATTGAATGTTTTTCTGTTAAAATTCCCCCCGGACCCATCAGTTCATCGATAAAATTTGGTAGACTGTCGTTGTATTTAACAATCAAAGTTTTTAGATTCACAGCTTCTTTAACAAGAAGCTCTCTCTGATTCTCCTTAAACTCTCTAATCTTGATTAAAAGATCGTTAAGCGCATCAAGCATTATTTTATAATTCTTATTTTTTAACTCAATTGAATAGCCGCTCTCTTTAATATTTTTATCAAGCTCAGTAGCCATTTTGTCGGCTATTTCTTGTAGGTTTAATGAGAGTTGCTGTTGAGATTCTTCTTCTTTTACTTGGCTAATTTCCGCCTGAATTATCTCATTTTCCCACTTTGCAATCTCGTTTAACGTTTTGTCTATGGTTGCTTGAGTAGCTGCAATATCGTGTTTCTTTTCGTTAATAAGAGAATCGATAGTAATTAGATATGACTTTTTATTTTCCAATTCCCTTAGGTTTTGCTCAAGCCTTTTTGCTATTTCCAAAGATCTTTTTTGGGACTCAATTTTTCTTTCATGGTACTCTTTATAGTGTTGCTTCAATAAATCAAGTTGCTCATCTTTACCTCTGATTTGCTCTCTTACGGTATTAATTCTACTCTGAATCTCAATCCTTTTCTCAACTTGGTCGCTTAATGAAAACTCTTTTTCCTCTAAATCTGTTTTAATGTTTTCAATCTCTTGTTGAATTTCACTAAATTCCTTTTGGGTATGTACAAGTTGATTCTCTTTTTGTTCTAGCAGAAGTTGGTAACTTCTTATTGTTCCAAATTGAACATCGACTTCCAAAGAGGCTTGTTGGTCTTCCAACTCTTTGTACCTATTTAGTCTTGCTACTTGTCCTTTTCTGCTCTCATACTGCCGTTTAATCTCTTGTAGCAGGGTCTCTACCTGCTCAATATTCTCTTCTGTTCTTTCAAGTTTTCTTTGTGCTTCGACTGAGCGGGCTTTATACCTGGTAATTCCGGCAGCTTCTTCAAAGATATAACGGCGGTCTTCCGGCTTGTGACTCAGTATTTGGTCTATCTTTCCCTGCTCCAAAATAGAGTAAGCCGATTTGCCTACCCCTGTATCAAAAAACAGTTCCCTGATATCTCTGAGTCTGACTTGATTGCGGTTTATAAAAAACTCACTCTCGCCGCTTCTGAAAAGGCGCCGTTTAATCTCTACCTCAGTGCTTTCGACGGGGAGAATCTCTTTTTCGTTTGAAATAACTAGGGTAACTTCGGCATAGTTCATTGCCTTGCGACTCTCAGTTCCGTTGAAAATGACGTCTTCCATTTTGCCGGCTCTAAGTGTTTTTGTCGACTGTTCCCCTAAAACCCACTTAATCGCATCAACAATATTGCTCTTTCCGCAACCGTTAGGTCCTAAGAGGCTAGTTGTCCCTGAAGCAAATTCCATTCGGGTTTTGTCAGCGAAAGATTTAAATCCATTTAATTCAAGACTTTTTAGAAACAACAACCTCTCCTAAAGCTCTCTATAATTGGACAGATTATACCATAATTGAGATAAATTGACAAACCTCTAACTAATATTCTAGACTCATTATATGTTAATCACCTGTGGAATTGATGAAGCAGGCCGCGGTTCTATTGCCGGAGGCGTCTGTGCAGCCGCTGTAATTTTACCGCCTGACTTCCCTTTTGAGATTTTGGGTGATTCTAAAGCCATTTCACAAAAAAAACGGCAGTATATAGAAGAAATAATTAAAGAGAAATCACTGGGGTGGGCAGTTGGCTGGGCAACACATAAAGAGATTGATGAGTTAAATATTCTTAATGCAACGCTAAAAGCGATGAAAGAAGCTTATCTAAAACTAAAAAAGGGCTTCGGAAATATTGATTTGGTTTTAGTGGACGGAAATATTGGCCCAAAACTAGACACCGATGTGAAAACCGTAATAAAAGGGGACACTAAGGTTTACGAAATTATGGCTGCTTCAATTATTGCAAAAAATTCAAGAGACCGCCTGATGGTCGCCTTAAGTCCCTTTTTCCCAGAATATGGGTACGAAAAACATAAAGGATATCCGACAAAAGAACATCTTGAGTATTGCCGTCTAAACGGTCTCAGTCCGATAGCGCGGCACTCTTTTAAAATTAGATAAGTTACATCTACCTATTTTGTTTAATAAAATCTAAAGTCTTTTGAAACTCTTTGACAAAATCGCCCAAATCTTCTTGGTAAATCAGAATAGACTGGCGGAGAAACTTCTCGGTTCCGCCTCGCATGCTCTCTTTACTCTCAACGATATTTAAAAAGAGGTCTCCGTAGACGTTCTCCTTAACATTAAAAAAATAGGTTCTCTCTTTAGTCATTAACGTCGTTGAAAAAACTTCTCCTCTTACACCCATAATCCACCTTCTCTATACTCTCAGAATAAAAAAACCTGGCAAGGCCAGGCTCCGCAAAGCGCCCGACGGGAATCGAACCCGCCTCTTCAGCTTGGAAGGCTGAGGTAATACCACTATACCACAGGCGCAACTAATTCTATCGTCAAAAACATATCTAAATCGGCTGATATGGTCAACCCCTTTAAGCTACTTCAGGAATCATTTAGAATGAAAGAAAGTTTATGACACACAACTCTTACGATAGCCTTGGTCGTTCTTCTTAAATATTGTATCATATTTTCCTTAGGAAGGTCTTAATGGATATTAGTTCTAATTATATCGATTTTTTATTAAAGATTGCCCTTCAGGTAGAGAAAGGGGAATCACTGACTATAAACGTTAACAAGGAGCATGTTGAATTTGCTACCGAATTGGCCCACCGAAGTGCTGAATTAACATTTCATACCACAAATATTGTTATAATAGAGAAGGGAAAAGTTGACTCGGTTATCCCGATTGCTCCGTTGACTGAAGAGCTAAAAAGTACTCCAAAGAGCTCACTGTTACTACGAATAGATGATACTGAAAATCGCTTTCAAAGACTAAGTGACAATGAGCAAGAGATTACAAAAGAACTCTCTCTTATTCAGGAGTGTGGCAACCTTGCTTCCCCACAATTAAATCGACCCATTGCCCCCTGGGCTGTTGTTGCGGTACCCGGTCCTTTATGGGCAAAGAGAGTTTACAAAAATGAGAACAAAGTAATTCAACTGTGGAATGATTTTGGGAAAATTCTCTCACTGAATAATGAAGGATGGCACTCATGGTGGATTAACTATCTCTCAAAAAGAGAAGAGACACTTTTTCATTTAAATAACTTATTAAACTCAACCTACCACATCAAAGGAGAGAATATCGACTTTAAATGTAAAACAGCCAAAGAAGCTTTGTGGAGTAACCACCAATATAAAATAGACAATCGCTTTTATACCCCCTATATCCCTATTGAGCGCTATAGCACCCTTTTAGACTCTTCATCAACTGAAGGAGTAATCAGCCTTAAATCTTCTTTCTTACTGTTTAACAGTGAAGTAGAAAATTGTCATTTAGAGTTAAAAGGGGGAAAGGTGAGGGCCTACAGCGCAACAAAAGGTGAAACGGCACTCAGGTTGGCTCTTAGCTACGACGAGGGTTCTTCCACTGCCAGTGAACTCTCTTTAGTCGACAGAAAAGTTCCCCTCGCCTCTTACAATCAGGAATTTGGTTACAGCGGTTTTGATACAAACAGAAGGTCTACACTTTTAATTGGCTGTGGAGAAACCAGCCATCTTAAATCGTTGAAAAGTTACACAGATGAAAAAGAGCTGCAATCAGAGACTGGATGTAATATTAGTACAATAAAATTTAGGGTTCCTCTAGATTTAAATATTGATGTTTTTGCAATCGATAGTGAAGGTTCTGAAATCCCAATTATGCATAACGGAGACTTGCTTACATAAATTTGAAATTTACAATGTTAGAGGTGTTATATGACTGAAATACAATTACTTACCAAAGAGTATGCAAAACTGATTATTAAAGGGGGTATCAATTTAAACAAAGGGCAATGTCTCTTAATTAAAACACAGGCTGAAAGTTACCCCTTTGCCCGGATTTTAGCAGAAACTGCCTATAAAGAGGGTTCTGCTCTAGTCAGAATCGAGATTGATGACTTACAACTGTTAAACAGCAGAGTAGAGAATCAGAGTATAGGCGAGTTACAGATGATCCCAGACTTTTCTAAAAGTATTGAGTACGAGATGATGGTAAAAGATTGGGCTTATATCAGAATTGACAATACCGAAGACCGTCACTATTTAAGTGGTGCCGATTTGGATAAACTGTCTGCCTATAAAAGTGCTTTAACGAAAAACAGCGCCCTTATCCAGCTTCATAGGATGAAAAGCAAAAGCCCTTGGTGTGTTGTGTGTGTTCCCGGAGAGCGTTGGGCAAAGGATATTCTAGGAAAAGATGCAACAGAGTCAGACCTTTGGAAAGTGTTAATCCCAATTTTAAAACTCGATCAAAAAGATGTTGTGATAGCTTGGAAAGAGCACAGTAAAACATTAAAAGAGCGTTCAAAAAAGTTAAATGACTTAAAAATTAAAAGTCTCCGTTTTATAAGCAGCGCAACTGATTTAAAAGTAGGTCTGTTAGAACATAGCAAATGGGTGGGCGGAGGCGATAATCTCAGTGACGGGAGAGCTTTTTTACCAAACATTCCTACCGAAGAAGTTTTTACAACAAACAGTAGGTATCTTGTCGATGGGTATGTCACGACCACCAGAGCAGTCAATGTTATGGATTCTAAAGTGGAAAACCTTAAGCTGACCTTTAAAGAGGGCAAAGTTGTCGACTTTAAAGCCGATATCGGTCAAGAGATTATTAAAAAGTTTTTAGAAATTGATGAGGGGGCCAGTTATGTAGGCGAAATAGCACTTGTTGATCAAAGTTCTCCCATAGCCCGGTCAAATTTAATATTCAACTCCATTCTTTATGATGAAAATGCCTCTTGCCATTTGGCTTTGGGAGCAGGTTATCCAAAATGTCTTTCCAATGCCAATGAGCTAAACAGTGAGCAGATGCTTTTAGAGTATGGGTGTAACCGTTCCATGGTTCATACCGATTTCATGATCGGCTCCGATGATATGGATATAGATGCAACTACAATTGATGAGAAAATCGTGCCAATTATGAGAAAGGGAAAATTTGTGTTTTAAAGGGCATCTGCAATAATTTTCAGCCCCTCTAATGTGTGCATCGGCTCTACTCGGTCAATGTTCTCAATGAGAGGAGCCATTGTTTGAGAGAGACCCCCCGTGGCGATAACTTTTAATTTTGATCCTATTTCGGCCTCTGTTCTTTGAATAAGTTCTTTAACTAAACCGGCAAAACCAAACATTATTCCGCTTCTGATTGACTCTTCACTGTTACGCCCGATTGCCTTTTGGGGTATCCGTAATTGGACCTGCGGTATTTGAGCAGTGTTTCTAAAAAGTGAATTCACCGCAGTTACTAAGCCGGGGGCAATTGCTGCCCCCAAAATGTCGCCTTTAGAGCTGATAGTCGTCAAAGTTAAAGCTGTGCCAAAATCCAATACAATACAGTTCTCGTTTGGATAAAGAGCTCTGGCGGCAACCGCATTGGCTAATAGGTCGTTACCCAACTCACTTGGGATACTCTCAATATTTATGCCGATGCCGTTTTTATGGTTAACTGTTATCGGCTCTATATTACTTAATTCGGCTACGACTTTTTGAAACGAACGGGTTAGATTGGGAACAACTGAACAAATTACAGCTTTTTTTACATCTAAGGCTTTAAATCCCTTATGGATGAGCATCCGTTCAACTATTACAAAGTACTCATCACTGGTCTTATTTTGATCGCTGTGTATCCGCCATGAGGCGACCCACTCTTTATTGTTATGAAGAGCCATAACAACGTTGGTGTTTCCGATATCTACTACCATCAACATAAATCGGCCTCCCCTTAAATCATAATACGACTTTCACCTTCATAATACTTTAAACGCAACTCTTTTACATCCTCGCTGTTTAAATAATCTTCCAAAGTAAGGAGTCTATCAATAACATTTCCGTTTGGAGCAAATTCAATTATCCTGTTTGCCACCGATGAGACGAATTGGTGGTCATGACTGTTAAAAAGTAGAACCCCTTTAAAATCGATTAGGGCATTATTTAAAGCGGTAATGGCTTCCAAATCCAAGTGACTAGTCGGCTCGTCAAAAATTAAAACGTTTGCCTGTTCCAACATCATCCTTGAAAGATGGCAACGGACTTTCTCCCCTCCGCTTAAAACTTTTGTCTCTTTCAAAGCTTCGTCACCGCCAAAAAGCATTCTTCCTAAAAAGGAGCGGATGTAAGTTTCATCTTTCTCTTCTGAAAATTGGCGTAACCAATCTACGATATTCAAATTTTTGTCAAACAAATAGTCGTTCTCTTTGGGAAAGTAACTTACTTTAGTTGTCACCCCCCACTCATATGAACCTTTATCGGGTTTCAGATTGTCTGTAATTATCTCAAAGAAAAGAGTTTTAAGGTAATGATTGGGCCCGACAAAGGCAATTTTATCGTTTGGATTTATTGTTAGGTTATAATTATCCAACAAAATATTCCCATCTTCACTTTTCGAAAGTTTTTCAACTTTTAAAACATTTTTGCCTATATCCCTGCTTGGTTTAAATGCCACATAAGGGAAGCGCCTTGTTGAGGGTTTTATATCATCGATTGTAAGTTTATCAATCAATTTTTTTCTGCTGGTTGCCTGACGTGCTTTTGATAAATTACTGCTGAAACGTTGGACGAACTCTTTTAATTCGGCAATCTTTTCTTCTCTTCTGCGTTTTTCATCTTTCAGCTGTTTGGATGCTAACTGACTTGATAAGTACCAGAAATCGTAGTTTCCGACAAAAAGTTGTATCTTTCCAAAATCAACATCAACGATATGGGTACAGACACTGTTTAAAAAGTGCCTATCGTGCGAAACAACTATTACGGTATTATTAAAATCGTTTAAAAACCCCTCCAGCCAATGAATTGATTCCAAATCGAGGTGGTTTGTCGGTTCATCAAGTAAAAGAATATCGGGATTGCCAAAGAGTGCCTGGGCTAATAAAACTCTGACTTTTAAAGGGTCTTCAATATCGGCCATCCTCTTATCTAAAAAAGTGTCATCAATACCAAGGGCACTGAGAATCATTCCGACTTCACTTTCGGCTTCCCATCCTCCCATTTCGGCAAATTCTGACTCCAGTTCGGCAGCTCTAATCCCATCCTCTTCACTGAAATCTTCTTTAAGATAAATCTCTTCCCGGGCTGTCATGACATCATAGAGTCGTTTATAACCCATAATAACTGTGTGGAGAACCGAATAGTCGTTATAGGCAAAGTGGTTTTGCTGTAATACGGCAATTCTTTCGTTGGGTGTAATTATAATCTCGCCGGTATCTGCTTCAATCTCATTGGATAATATTTTAAGAAACGTCGATTTACCTGCTCCGTTAGCTCCAATGACTCCGTAACAGTTACCTGGGGTAAACTTCAGATTAACTTCTTTAAAGAGAACTTGGTTGCCGTATGAGAGACTTATGTTGCTAGCTGTTATCATAATCGGTCCTTTACAAAACAATACCAGCCCGATGGGCTGGCAAGTTATAGTCCCTAGGGGAATCGAACCCCTCTTTGAAGACTGAGAATCTCCCGTCCTAACCGATAGACGAAGGGACCATTATAATTGAGACTGGGATGAAGGGATTCGAACCCCTAAAGGCAGAACCAGAATCTGCAGTGTTACCATTACACTACATCCCAACGTATCAAATACGGGTTGAATTTACTTGATACAAAACTCTTTGTCAAGGCTACGCAATGCCTCATAATTAATCTACTCGAAACAAAGCGGGTGCCTCAAAACTGAAATCTACTCCAAATAAATAAAAATGTTACCCTTAAAGAGTGGTGGAGGGTACAAAATGGAGTTGAATATGCA
>Ga0265293_10009663_pt1 | contig 13791 bp, 12 predicted proteins | sample Munlanlewell138R_FD_192505 | JGI IMG/M metagenome (GOLD analysis project Ga0265293, IMG submission 192505) | Leachate microbial communities from a municipal landfill in Southern Ontario, Canada - Leachate well 138R | ecosystem: Engineered > Solid waste > Landfill > Unclassified | place: Canada...
TCGAAGTGCAATGGCTTTTAGAGGATCTTTGTCCTAATTATCACTCGATATCCGATTTTAGAAAAGACAATCCCAAAGCCTTGAAGCAACTCTTTAAATTGTTTGTTTCGTTTTTAAAAGACGCTGATTTAATTGCTGGAGAAACCATAGCTATTGACGGTACCAAATCCAGAGCCCACAACAGCAAGAAAGCCAACTTTAATCAAAAGAAAATTGACAAACACAAGGAATATATTGATGCCAAGTCACAAGAATATTTAGACCAATTAGAGCAAAACGATATTCAGGAGAACCCTATTGCGATAAAAAATATCCAACAAAAAATCGAACGTCTAAAGCAAAATAAAATCAAATACGAACGCCTTGAAGAAGAATTAAAAAAAAGCGGAGAACCTCAAGTGAGCACCACCGATGCCGATGCCAGAGCGTTGCTGGTTCAAGGTCAAGTAGTGGAAGTGTCATATAATATTCAGGCTGCTGTTGATGACAAACACAACCTAGTTGTAGCCACACACACCATCAACCGAAACGACAAAAATGCACTTTCGGCCATTGCTATAGAAGCCAAAGAAAACTTAGAATTGGAAACTTTTACCGTTTTGGTTGACAAAGGCTATCACAACGGTCGAGAATTAGAAACCTGCAAAGAGAATAACATTACCACCATAGTAGCTGTTCCTGAGCAAGGCAAGAGCAACGAAAACGGTACACAACCCGAGTATTTTGTATCGAATTTTATTTATAATAAAGAACAGAACACCTACACTTGTCCGCAAGGGCAAACGCTGACCACCACAGGAAGACGGCACAAGAAAACAGGTCGGACGGAAGAAAGCGGTTATATGTTCCAAAAATACCGAACATCGGCTTGCAAAACCTGTGCGGTAAAAGACCTCTGCACCAGCAGAAAAGGCGGAAGAGAGATTGATAGAAGCCAATATGCCGAAGCCGTAGAAGAAAACCACAAGCGTTACAAAGATAACGCTCAACTCTACCGAAAACGACAAGAGATTAATGAACACATTTTTGGCACCATCAAACGAAAATGGGGCTATAATTACACCGATTTAGTGGGATTAGAAAAAGTAAACGGAGAACACAGTTTAATTATGCTGGTTTACAACATCAAACGAAGCATCAACATCCTTGGTGTACCCGATTTAATTGCCAAACTCCAAGCCTGGAACACGCCTTACAAGAGAAAGGCTTGGCTTTTTATAAAAACGACCTATTTAAAGCTGTTTTTAGCCCAAATTAGTTTTGGCACTAACCAAAATACATCAAAATGTAGCTTCGCTTAAAACGAAGGTATTGCTTTGTGAGATAATATTTTTTAGAAGAAATGAGGTTTTTTTCACAGCCTGACGTTTCGGGGCTTTGCGAAGTGGCGGAAAATCGAAGCGAAAAGTTCGATTTAGACGGAACGTAGCAAAAGCCAATTTCTATTTGCTTAATTATGAAAAAAAGCCAATAAAATTGGCTATTGCGGATTATGAAGCACAAAACTTCAACATATCACTTAACCCGCCATTTTGCAAAACCCTTGTTAGCGGCTGCCCTGTTTTAAATTTTCTGTCAATCATATTCAACCACCACATCATCTGAATGGGCATAGCCTACACAAGTAAGCACATAACCATTTTCGATCTGCACCCGTGTCAATCCTTCTTTTGTGGACATCGCAACGGTTCCAGAAATACATTTGGCGGCACAACTTGTACAATTCCCGCTTTGGCAAGAATAAGGCAACTCTAAGCCCGATTCCAAACCGGAAAATAATATCGGTTGACCGGCAACGGCTTTCAACTGATGTTCTTTTCCTTTCAGCAGAATTTTAATGGGATAATCTTGTGTGGACTTTGCAGAAGGACCTTCAGTTTCATTGGTTGCGCAAAAACTTTCTTTATAAATTACTTGTTTAGAAAATCCTGCCTTTTGCAATGTTGTATTTGCCATTTTCATCAGGCCTTGCGGACCGCATAAATAAAATTCATGAGGGAATTCTTTTTTGATTTCTAATTCATCAAAAATCCTTTTGAGTCGGTTTGGATTTATTCGGTGTGCATTTTTCTTTTTAAATAATTTTGAAAAAAATCCGGAATTTGAAGAATTGTTTTTTTTCTCATCGCTCCAATGGTACAGAATGCGAAACCGTGAAGGAAACTGGTCGGCCCAGGATTGCAATGCTTCATAAAATATAGTTTGTTCCCGATTAACGTTTACATAAATGAGCAATACAATGGACGAAGGCTCTTGTGTAAGCACAGATTTGATGATGGAAAACAAAGGCGTGATGCCGCTTCCTCCACCTATTAATACAATCTGTCTTGAGAAATCCTTCGGCTCACAGTAAAAATTTCCCGCAGGTGGTAATACCTCAATTTTATCTCCAATTTTCAAATTATCGATTAAATAATTAGACACTTTACCACCTTTAACTCTTTTAATCGTAACGGATAAATGGTTATCAACATAAGGCGAAGAAGATAAGGAATAACAACGTCTCTCTTCTTTTCCGTCAATAGTACACGCCAAAGTTAAATACTGTCCGGAACGATAGCTAAATGCTTGCTCTGGTTGAGCAAAACAGATACTAATGGCATCGGGTGTTTCTTTTATTATTTCATTGATGTGTAATGCTATTTTAGTATTCATAATTATCATCGATTAATGATTTCTGAAAGAGATGTAGTTTTTGGCACCAGTTGAACAAGTGTTTCAACTCGTCTTTGCTGAATGTATCAAAATGAAAAATTTTGTACGGAAAAGGAATAACATTGGTATAAACTCCATTCTTCAAAAAGATTAAAGAATTCTTTTTGCTAATGAGTGTTTTAAGATTCCACTCATTTTGAAATGCTTTTTTTGTACTGTGGAACGATGTGTTTTGGATGTCTGTCAAAACAACCCAATCACAGTTTTGAATAATTTTTTGAATATCATCATTTCCGTAATGACTGCTGAGGTAAACGGTATTGTCATTTTCCCAAAGAAAATCGGCAATATCATAAAAGAATTCCTGCAGTTGCGGCTCTTTATTTTCTATGATAAAGTATTTCATCATTTGTTGCATTCTAAGATTAGATCAATCACTTCTTCGGCATTGGCATTCGTGTTTTTCCATAAGTCCTCAAAATATTCGGCATCGTCCAGCGAAATTCCAATTCCTTGCAGTTTGCTTTTTGCCTGACTATAATCTACGTTTAAAACACTGAAAGCATCTTTAACAGGAGCTTTTACAATTCTATCCATTATTTGTAAATCGACAGGAGGATACATTCTTTCAGAAATAACAAGAAGGGCAGATAGTGTTAGTACAGTTAATAATGCAGGTAAAAAAATGCTTTTTTTAAAATGGATTTTTAATGCTTTCCAATTAAGGATAATGTGAAAGATAGCACACACCACAAAAAATAAACCGAGTATTTCGTGAACCACTTCGGTGTAACCGTCAAGCAGATGGAAAAACATCAATAGACCTGAAATACCTACGATCAAAAACACCAAGGATAAAAAAGGGGTTATATAATTTCTGTTTGGTTTCATTTTGAAAAGGATTTGATTAATGGAATTTGGAAAATTTATTTTCAAGCTCATTCAACCATTTTACCCGCTTTTCTTGGCTTACTCTTTTGACCGATGTAAAGCTTATCCAATTGACATTTTTGTAGCCCATTGTTTTGAAAACACTTTTTACCATCACTTTTCTGATTAGGTTGCCGATAAGCACCGAATACATAATGGCGGGTTTGTTCATCGTGGTGATGAGGATAATGCTTTTCAGGTTCTTCAAAAGCGGCACCAATCCGAAACCCCTTGGATGATGGTCGTAAGCCAGTCCGGGAGAGAGCACACGGTCTATAAAACCTTTGGTCGTAGCCGGCATAATGTCCCACCAAATGGGGAAAATAAAAATCAGGTGGTCAGCAGTTCTAATTCGTTCCTGATAGCCGATAACTTGCGGATCAACTGCGGTATGTTCCACAAACGCTTTTAAATCTGCCGACGTCATTCTTGGATTAAATTGGTCTTTGTCAAGATTTATCACATCCACTTCGTGAGTGGATTTTTCAAGCCCTTTGGTTACCGATTCTAAAATGGCGTTGCAGTAACTTTCTTCGTAAGGATGATTGAATACAATTACGGTTCTCATTTTTTTATTGTTTAATTACAATGCAAAATTGAGAACAGAATGAGGTGTGGGGCGATAACAATTGTTAATAAATACGTGCTATCTTCTATTTCTGATTCGGCTTAGGGAAACGGAAGTAATGCCCAAATAAGAGGCAATATAGTGTTGTGGTACACGCTGTACAATGTGCGGATATTGAGTAATTAGATCTTCGTAACGTTGTTGCGGTGAATTTTTGAGATAGGAAAAAAACAATTGCTGTGCCTGAAAAAGTCGTTTAAACAGATGTTCCTCAAACCGCCTTTTGATTTCGGGCGACTGTTCTACCACCATTTGAAATTCCTTTTGTGTGATGGTTTGCAAAACGCAGGGTTCTATGGTTTCAATGCTGTACAAACTCGGTTGGTTGGTTCTGAAACTCTCAATGGAAGAAACGCTGTCACCCTCAAAGAAAAACTGCGTGGTGATTTCTTTGCCGTCATTATTTACCCAGGTACGCAAACAACCTTTTTCAATGAAATACATTTTTTTGCTAACTTTCCCTTCCTGCAAAAGGATGGTTCTAGACGGAACTTCTTCTTGTTTAAAGTAGGGGCGGAATATTTCCCAGTTGTTTAGTTTCTTAGCGTTCTGTTTCATTTTACGGTGTTTGTTTTAGGGTTGCCGCTAACGTTTTGGGTATTGCCGAAGGCGGGGAAATCGAAGCTGAAAGTTTCAATTTTGCACCGAGGCGAGCCAAAACGAATTTTTATGAGTTAAATTTAAAAATAAAAAACGAATAAAATTCGTTTTTGGCGGAATAGTAGGGCAGAAGTTGAATTTAGCACTTCAGCCCGCCTGACGCAAAACCCTTGTTATATGCAGGTCTTTTATTCAGTTAGTCTTTCTTTAGTCCATATTATCACAATTCCATTTTTTGCATTCTGTCCGTGAAATTCTTCACTTTGAGATGATTGTGAAAAATAGATATAACCAATATTATTTACTTTCAAGTCGTTTAATGTTCTTTTTATATCTGTGTGATGAATTTTGTTTTGATTTAAGTAAAGAACAGGGTCTTTTGCGTCAGTATAAATATGTTGAGAAAATCCGTGATACTTGTCTGTAAACTTTGTTTTTATTTCAATCAGTTTTTCTTTTATGACTTTTTTTGAAAGTTTGAAAGCATACTGTAAAATTATTACATCGTTTCTTTGATGTGAAATTTTTCCCTCATTTTTGAGAGTTGTTATTTCAGAGATTTTATTTTTGTCAATTCTTTTTAGTTCAACATCAATTTTCAAGCTGTCAGAATAGGAAAATGGAATGCCATTTATAACAAATAGAGCTTCTTTGTCCGCTTTTAGTTGTGATATTAAATTATTACGTGTTAACTCTTGTGTATATGATTTCGTTCCTATTAATAGAGTTGTCAATATTAATATTTTGAGTAGGGTTTTCATTGGTTTAGCGTTCTGTAAGACTTGCATATAACGTTTCGGGGCTTGGCGTCAGTGGCGGATTAGAAAGCCAAAACTTTCAATCTTGCACTAATCTAAGCAACAGCCTTTTTTTATTTTCTAAATTTATGAAAAAAGGAATTGAAAATCATGAACACCTAAAAAAATAAACAAGGCGTTCATAAATATAAAAGGCTGTTGCGACAAAAAAAGGAGAAACTTTCAATTTCTCCCTTAAACCGCCATTTCGCCAATACGATGTTACACGCAGTATTAACCTTTTTTATATGTTGTAGTTTTCTTATCTCCAAGCTTAGAAATTAATCCGCTTTCAACAGCATTTTTTAAATCACGACTTGCTGTAGCAGAAGAAATATCTTTAAAATAATTCATATAATCTTTTCGAGTAAAGTCACTAGTACAATTTTCTAAGAAAATTAGAATTCTATCTTTATCTGTTAATTTTTTTGTTGAATTTTGAAGCAATTCTTCTAAGGATCTTTCAATAATCTTCAACATATATTCAATAAACTTTGTAGACTTTCCTTCTTTATCAGAAAGTGATAAAGCGTTATAATAGTCGTTCTGATTTTTTGAAATTAAGGTTTCAAATGGTAAAAACTCAAAAATAGGATAGTCTTGCAGTAAAATTAATGTTTGCCACAACCTTCCCATTCTTCCATTTCCATCTAAAAAAGGATGAATAAATTCCATTTCATAATGAAAAACACAACTTTTGATTAAAGTTAATTCATTCTTATCTTTCAGATATTCAAACAAATTTTTCATCAAATAAGGTACGTTTTCGTGTGGCGGAGCAATGTGTTCCACTTTCGAACCTTTTACGATTCCAACACTTTGATTTCTATATTTGCCAGGCTCTTTGATTAATTTTTGCAATAATAATTTATGCGCTTTTAAAAAATCTTTTTCCCTCTCTGGTTTTAGTTTATTAAAGTTTTTGTAAACTTCTAAGGCATTTAAAACTTCCAAAATATCTTTTTCGGGACCAACAACTCTTTTATTTTCTAAAATGGCTGTAATCTGTTCTTCTGTCAAGGTATTACCTTCAATACTTAATGAAGAATGAATGGTTTTAATTTGATTCTGTTTTCTTAAAGTTGGATTCGTTTTGATTAAATATTTTGCATTTACTTCTCCAATTTTTTCTGAAATAGAAGTAATATATTTTAAAATTTCTGCTGTTATTTCGTAAGGAGGTTTCATTTTGTGATACTATCATTTGATACTATCACAAATTTAAAATTAATATTTGAATTTAAGCGTAAAGTTTGGGAAATATTGCGTGTAACGTTTTCGGGCTTTGCGTTCGGGCGGGTTTCGGAACACAAAATATCATTTTATTATTAAAGTTCAATAGAAGCACAAAGTTTCAAATTTACACGTCAGCCCGCCTGACGCAAAACCCGTGTTATAGCCAGTGGTTATTTGTCCGTTTCGCTTTTCCATTCGTGTTCAATGTTTGTCATTAATAATGCGTTGTCAAATGTCACAGAACCTTTTGGGAAAATTTCTTCGTTTTCAAAAAAGCTTGATTTTACATTCTTAACGTCAAGTGGTCGAACTTTCCAGTTGTATGCTTTGAGTCTAAGTCCATCAAATTTGTCTTTGTTTGGCGAATAACCAAGATCGCCATTTTCAAAAAAGTCCGAAGCGTTATTAAGTGTTTCAAAAATTGAGTTGTCGTTAAACAACTTTGTCTCGGTGGCATCAATTAAAATTTCGGTGTCGTCAGAGCTTTTAAAGTCAATATGATAATCGCCATTATTCTCTTGCACGTTGAATTTTGCGTAATAGTGTTTACCCGGAAATATTCGTCCACCTACCAGCGTGTTTAGTTTTAGTGATGTGTCTCTACGTGGAATATAAACTCCTGTTTTTGTTTCTCCGTTTTCGTCCCACTCAACAGCAATTCTGTGAGCACCATTTTCTGAGTTAACACCAATAAAGTCTGGAAATCCTTTTGGTTTTATGTTCTTTAGTCTGATTAGGCAAATTCCAACAATAGCTTTGTCTTTATAAATTTTTGGTCTAAAAGGAAACGGAATAATTTTCTCCACCGCTTTTGGGTCAGCAGTAAAGTTGATTAAAATTCTTCTGTCGATATATCCGTGTATTGTCGGAATTTTCATTGTCGTGTCGGTTTTTCTACCATTGGCTATAACGCCCGGAGGCTTTGCGAAGTGTTTTGCATTTCGCAAAACCTTCAGATGTACGAAGTCCCTGAAAGGGCTTCGGACGGCAAAGCCTCCGGGCGATGTAGCGGAAGCCCGAAGGGATTTCGCTACATCGTTTTGAGGCTTTGCGAAGGAGCGGATTAGAAAGACTAAACTTTCAATTTAGCACAGACGTAGCAAAACCATTTTTTCTATTTGCTAATTTACAGTTTAAAAGCAAATAAAAAATGGTTTTGCGGATTAAATGCACTAACCCTGAATTAAACACTTAACCCGCTCTTTTGCAAAACCTTTGTTACAGGCTGGCGTGGTTATTTTCTTCCAATTTCTTTTAGCGTTTGTTCGAGTAATTCAATTCTGTCTTGTAAATCAATTCCGTCATTATTTTGTGGTATTATGTAATATCCCTCGTTGCCAATTATTCCATTCTCTTCCAATTCGTCTAATAAAGTGTTTACTGTTCTATCGGTCATACCATTTTCAATTAAAAAACCGTTTGGAATAGAAGAAATCAATATCTTTTTACGATTATGAGAGAAAACAAGTTTTGCTCCATAATTGTCAAGACTTATATTCTTAATCCTATTTGAGTTTACAATTTCTCTTAAAAACGGATCCCAATGCCAACCATTAAATTGTCTCTCTTTCATTTTCCAAATACAATAATCATTGCCTTGCCAAAAGAAGTAATACCCTTGATTGCAATTCTCTCTAAATGAAGAATATTTTATAAAATAATATTTCCAGTCTTTTGGGTTGTCAAAATAACTAGAAATAGTTTCTTCAATTTTTTGTTGAATTGAAACGGATTGATTGGCTATGAAGAAATCTAAACATTGTAAAATAACTGTTCCTGTTTTTTCGTAAAAATGTATTTTATTATATCCAGGAGTTGTTAGGAAATTTCTAATCACACGACTTTTATCTGACATTAAATTTGTCAATGTACCATCGTCTTGTGAATAATCTCCGAAACTCAATAAAAGATTACTTTTAGTGTTAAAATCTGAAATAATTTCATTTTCGTCAAATAATTCTAAAAATTTTTCTGCTCTATTTTTAAAGTCACCTTCCAAAGGAAGCAATGAAATACTTCCTCTCAATATTTCACTATCTTCAAGTTTTTGAAGTGTTTCTTTACTTGTTGGTGATTGACTTAAATATTCATTTTTGGATTTTTCTTCTTCAATTTGGTCAGTTTTAAATGTTTTGAAAATCTCTAAATCTCCATTTATTATATAGTGCTCAGCTTCATCAAAAGCATTTCCTAAAACAGATTCACGAAGTTCATTTTCAGAGTTTACGACTAAATTACGTAAGGTTCTCATTTGTTTATTAAAACTGTTGCTTGGTGTTTTGAGATGTGTAAAACAAGCTAACAGCAAAATTTGTTCTGGGAAAGACAAACCTCTGTAGTCTGAATAGTGAAATAAACAACGCTTTAGAAGATTCGTGTCTTTGTGTTGAAAAAACAACCTTGTCTTATCAGAATCAAAGTCATTTTTTTCAATATAGAATAAGCTATTCCAAAATGTAGGTTCTTGTTGCTCTTGATTGCATATGGCGTCTAACGTGTCAAACAGAAAATTTTGGTTTTCAATATTACTGTAAATGATTTTGAGCAATTCGGCAGATTCAACCGTATTTGTATATCGCAAATCATTTGAGTCTTTCAAATCTTTTTTGAAAGAAATAATTGAAGTGATAAAGTTGAAAAGATTAAGAAATGAATTATCGACTGTTAAAGCAATGTCTTCGTCTTCTGATAATGAACCTAATTCAAAAATGATATGCCAAACTGTATCAGTCCAAATTCCGTCAATTGATTCCTCAAAACGCTTTCTTTGTTTTGGTTCTGAAATTATCTCTGCAAATCCTGCCTTAAAATATTCAAATTCGGTTAAGGGCTTTCCACGAGAGTTCATTTTTATGTACAAATCGTCAGTTAAACCGACTTTATCCATATCTAATTTGTAGAAATAGAACGGAGAATCTCCGATAATATTCCATACAGAATTTATGCTTAGGTCATTATATCTTAATTCAATATCCTTGAGTACAACAAGCATCGCTTGAATGCTTGGGTCAAAGTCCCAAGTTTCAAAATACCAAGGTTGATTTGTAATTTCCTCGTTGATATGTTTGTGTGAGAACTCGGGTTTAAATTGAATCAAATTTCTATAAAACTCGGTGGTACTGTGTCTTGTTTCGTAAAGAAAGTTAGCCAGAAAATTTGTCTTATCATCTGAAATATTTTCTTTTACAGAAACAAACCAATACAACAACCAAAGTGTTGTTAATCTTTGTTGACCGTCAATAGGTACAAAAGTTGTTTGATTATTAGAATCTTGTTCATTGAATCCGTAAATAAAATCAAGTTCAATCTCAACATCTGGATTTAGCTGTTTTTTGGAAATAAAGTCAAATAAAACGTCTAAAAAGTCTTTTCGGATTTTATTGGTTTTATTGTCTGTTCGTCCTTGTGCATAATCTCGTTGAATAATTGGAATTTCAACCTTATTGCGTAATATTTCAATATAATTATTTCTCATTTTCTTCAACGATTTCAGGTTTGTATAATTCTACGCATTTACGGATTTCCTTTGAGTAGGCATCTCGTTCGTCTTTTGTCCAAACAGAATAATGTTGACCGTTGTCGGATGCATAATATTTAAGGAAAATCCGTTTGGTAGCTAATGGAATAAAAGCTCCTGTTCTGTCCAATTCAATAATTTTTCTACGTTTTACCTCAAAAACAGAATTGCTCAACGAAATATTTTCGGTAAGTCCGAGTAATGCCATATTTTGAATCTTATGTAAATATTCGTTTTCATTACTGTCGTCAGACGGAATAAGTTTTAAAATTCGTTCACTCAATAATTTAAAATCTTCGTATCTATATGATTTCTCATCAATTGAATCGACTTCTGCAATAATTTTTTTTGCTTTTTCTTTATCAATCGCTACATTCAATAATATGTTGGTGTGTGACCGAAGCCAACTGAACCATTCCTCTCGTTTATTCTCGTTTATTCCTTCAATGTTTTGTGCGTGAATATGTTCTAAACTTTTTGTAATGCTTTTGTACATTTCAAAAGGAAAAAATTCATTACTGTTTTTGTTAGCTCTCGTTAATTCAATATTGGTTAAAAGTAAGACTTTGATAATTTTGTCGTGGTCGCTTCTTTTGTCGTAACTTAAATCTTCCCAATCATCGTCAACTCCGTTTGAAATTAGCTGGTCTATTTCTTTTTCAAAATTTTGTTTCGTCTTTGTTTTTTTGATTTGTATCAAGTTACCAATAGGTGTTCCAGTGGTAATCAAATAGCCAATTTTGTGATAAAGATTTTTATCAGAATACCAGTAAGCCAAAGAACGATAAATTTCTTCTACCTCAATCCATTTTTTCCAAAGCGAATCGGCAGTTTCTTTTTCATCAAAAAAGTGAATAAAACTGAATAATGGGTCTTTCTCATTTGGTCTCTTTTTAGCAACGATGTCAAATAAATATTCAATTTTGTTGCTGTATTTATCTAATTTTTCGTTTGATACAAAAGCCCAAAATTTTGGGTTGTTAAGTTGATTTTCAATTTCATCCCAAATTTGGATTAATTGCGTTCTGCGTTTAATTTTGTCGTCTTCTGGCATTCCTTTGAAGCTGTCAGAGTTTACAAATTTTGCTTTAATCAATTCAGCACTTGTAAGCGGTATTTTTCCACGGTTTAAACGAGTAAATAATTCTTCACTTTTTTGTTCTGTATCTTTTATTTCATACCAAATTACTTGTACGCTCCATTCAGGAAGTTGAATTTCTCCTCTGTCGTTTGGCAAAATACTTGGCAAAATGATTTTTAACATATCTTCTTTTACCTGTCTTGGAATTCCCTTTTTACCATCATTAAACCATTCCTTAATACATTTATAAGCTTCGCTCATATAGTATAAATCGGGTTTCGTATTGATAACTTGGTTACTTTCTAAAAAAGCTTTGGATTCAAGTCTTGTTTTGTAATAAATTGAATATAAATTATCGGGATAGCCTTCGGATTTTAAATTATTTTGAAGATATTCTAAAGTTAAATAGGTAACAATACGATGAAGAGTCGTTAAGCGTTGTTGTCCGTCAATAAGTTCAAAGCCCTGTATGGTATTTCCGTGTATATCTTGCCAATCTGCTTTTCTTACGACTACTGGTTGTAAGCAATAGAATGTGTTTCTATTATTAGGTTCTTGTCTGTATTCCCAAATATCATTTAGTAATTGTAATACGTTTGTTTTTGTCCACCTGTAACCTCGTTGGTACTCAGGAATGTAAAAGTTATTCCCTAAAAGTTCGGTAATACTTAATGTTTTAATTTGGTTTTCCTGCATAATTATCAAATAGTCTCTTTTGGTTGGTAAAAATAAAAAGTTTATGCGTCAAAATATGTCGTCTTGTTTTTGTGCGAACGTTCGTTAACGCTTGCCTGTAACGTTTTGGCGCTTGGCGCAGTGGCGGATTTCGGAGCACAAAACTGTCAATACACCACAACAGTTGATGCGAGGTAGAATGTTCAATTAACCACTTCACCCGCCATTGAGCCAAACGCCTGTTATGGTGCGTATTTCTTGTTCTACAATTCATCAGAACTTCCAATTACAATTTTCTCCGCTATTATCCGCATTAATATTATTTCTCTAGATAATTCTTTGTCGTGCTTAAAGGGTAAATACTTTGATTTGTCTGTTTCTTTACTGTGAACAATTGAGTTTCTTGTTTTGTAAATACGTTCCCGTAAGTTTTTCAAGATTGCTTGTCGCTCTTCTTCAAAATTTACTCTATTACCTTTTGAAAAGGAAACTTCATTTTGAGCGTAATAGCCAAGTAATTCAGAGTCATATGTTCCGATTTCACTTTTTATTTCGTCAAAGTCAGGAATGAACTTGTCTAAGACTAAACGTAATGCTTCTGGTTCATTTATCTGGAACTCTTCATTTTTGTATCTAAGTTTGTCTTGTACGATTTTTACCAAAGCATTTAGGTCTTTTGAACGCTTATAAGAAAATGAAGGTGCTGTTAAGGTGTCTTGAACAGTTTTTAATAATTCTTCATTATAAATTTTTTCAAAAAAGTGTTCAATGATATGGTAAAAAGATAGAAACTGTAAGTCGGCACTTTCAGAAGAAATGGCCTTTTGATAAAATAGGATAAGGTCTTGTTGATATTTGCGTTTTGGTGCTTCAATATCTTCAATCCTTGCTCTCCGTATTCTCCCAATTCTTACCGCTCTCGTAAAATCTTCGGTTATGTTTGTCGGCAAAAAGGAAAGGTCAGTATTGTACCCTAAGGTAAATAAAAAACTTGAAGCATTGCTTTCAAAGTCCTTTAAGGTTTTCTCGGTTGAAGAAGTTATTTGAAGAGTTTGAAATCTGGGAATTATTTCTTTCAGAATGTCGAACAATTCATTTGATTCTTCTTGTTGTCCGTGATGCAGTCTATTTCTAAGTCTATGCATCATTATTGGTCTTCCAATTCCTTCTGACTGGGCGAGTTCGTAAAGGTTTTTAATGAAAAAAATCAAGTATTCATCAGAAGGCAATTTCAAGCTGTAATTCAGTCCATTTACATTGTCGTTTTTGCATATTTCATCCCTGCCACCATAATACATTCTTGAACCTTGCGAAAGTGAAACTTCATAATTTTTACTATCGTAAATTTCAAAACCTTCGACTGAATTCATACTATCAAGTCTTTCACAAGTTTCGCGAAATGACTTCTTTTTCAAACGAAATTCAAGCTCTTCAAATTTATAATACTGATAGTGATTGTTATCTCTTTCAGCTTTGATTCTGAAAATCTTTTCTACTGCTTTGTTAAATTCTGATAGTGTCATTGTTCGTTTTTAATATGCACCATAACGTTTCGGGGCTTGGCGTCAGTGGCGGAAATTGAAGCGGAAAGTTTCAATTTAGCGACACAGTAAGCAAAAGCCAATTAATTGAATAAATTTAAGAAAAAAAGTCAATGTAATTGGCTTTTTGC
>Ga0265293_10009664_pt1 | contig 13790 bp, 9 predicted proteins | sample Munlanlewell138R_FD_192505 | JGI IMG/M metagenome (GOLD analysis project Ga0265293, IMG submission 192505) | Leachate microbial communities from a municipal landfill in Southern Ontario, Canada - Leachate well 138R | ecosystem: Engineered > Solid waste > Landfill > Unclassified | place: Canada...
AATTATGATAAAAAAAATAAATTACAAACACAATAAGGATTGAATAATATTGTGTTAACATCAATAAGGTTTAGTTTAGATAATGGTTCTAGAACGAATCAACTTAAAACAAATGACCATTATATCACTTTCTTTTCATTTTATTGAGTTATATAGATTGAAAGATGTTATAATATTATTATAGGGGGCTTAACTATATTTTTACTATTAAATATTGCTGAAAAAGACTGATACTATCTTTTTGATAATAAGGGGGTATAAAAATTAAGCACTCTAAAATATATGTGATTTTACTATTGTTTGTACAAATAAGCTTAACCTTCTTTTCTCAGAATTCTTTATTAGTTCTAAATTCATATAATCCAGGTTTATCTTGGTCTGACGAAGAACTAGACGGTCTTCTTTCGGTGTTAAGTAAGCAGGAAGATTTAGAAATTTACGTAGAATATTTGGATGCAAAAAGGTTTGGAGAATCTTATTCATTAGAGTTATTCAAGGAGTATCTGTTTAAAAAATTTGAAAAAGTTAAATTTGATGCAGTTGTTGTATTAGACAACGATGCTTTTGATTTTGTTCTGGAAAATTATGATTCCTTTTTTAATGGTTTGCCAATAATATTTTGTGGAATTAATTATTTTGAAGAATATAACTTAGTCAATAAAGATTTTGTTAGTGGAGTTGTAGAAATATTAGATATTAAAGATACATTGTCTGCAGCTTTGAATCTTCATAAAGACACAAAACATGTTTACATTATAATAGATAACTATACAAAAACTAGTATTCTTGTAAGACAAGAAATGGAAAACAATGTAATTCCTTATTTTCCAGAAATAAACTTCATATTTTTAAGTGATTATTTAGAAGAGGTTTATGAAAATCTAAGTAATCCTCTAGATGATTCTATCGCCCTTCTTTTAGGTTTCAATAAAGATAAGAATGGTGTTTTTTATAGTTTTGATCAAATTGGAGATTTCATTATTCAATTTGATCAAATTCCTATTTACACTCCTTTAAGTGTTTATATGAATTATAATGTAGTCGGCGGGAAGGTAACAAGTGCTTTTGAACAAGGAGAATATGCAGGAAAGATAGTATTTGATATTTTGTCAGGAACAAACATTGCAAATTTGCCACGGTATTATCAATTAGGCAATAAATATATGTTTAATTATCCTCAGTTAGTTAAATTTAAAATTTCTTTAAATGCTCTTCCACCCAGTTCGATAGTTTTAAACAAACCTATACCTTTTCACGAAAAATATCCTGTTTTGTTTTGGGTTGGCATTATTTCTATAGCTTTTTTAATAATACTTAATGTTATTATCTTTAGCAAAAACAAGAAAGTTAACAATCTATTAAAAAAATTAAGGGAAAACGAACTAGAACTTCAAAATTATTCAGAAGAGTTGGCTGCTGCCAACGAACAACTGATTTCTTCAAATGAACAACTAATCGCTCAAAATGAAGAGTTAAGAGAAAGTTTTGAAAATAATGAACTTTTGAGGAAAAAGATCCAAAATTTATTGATACTTATTTCTGAAATAGGAAATGAGGAAGTACCGGTAGATATCTTTTTTCAGGAATTTTTACAGATTTTGATTTCTGAAGTACCTGAGGCACACTATGGCAGTGTTTCTTTAATAGAAGGTGAAGAATGGCGATTTTTAGCAGCAATTGGTCATGATATTAATGGATTAAATAATTTGAAATTAAAGAAAGATCATGCCTTTTTCACTCAAGAAGTAAAAGTTGTTGAAAATATTTCCGCATTTAATAACAGTAGGATGCCAGAAGAAATAACTTCAGCAATTAAAAAATACTCTAAACCAATAAAATCTACTATATTAAAGGTAATTAAAATTGATGAAAAGAGATATTTAGATATCTCTCTTGATATTGCAGAAGGAAGTTATCAGGAGTTTTCCCAAGATTCTATTGATTTTTTTGACAATTTTATAAACTTGGCAAAAATATTTCTATTAAATAGATTGAAAACCGAAGAGATTAGAAACGCATATATTGATTTTACTAATAACCTTGCTCTTATTGCAGAATCTCACGATGAAAACAGTTATATGCATATTCATAGGGTGAGCAAATTATCGGCCTTTCTTGCGCAGAAATATGGTTTATCAGATGAAGAAGTAGAAAAGATTAGAATTTTTTCTCCTTTGCACGATGTTGGAAAGCTGTTGATTTCGCCAGACATTCTTAATAAAGAGGGACAATTAAGCCCTGAAGAATGGGAAGAAATAAAAAAACATCCTTTGTATGCAGAAAACTTGCTTACAGGTGATTATTTTGAGACTGCTCGCAAAATAGCTCTATACCATCATGAACATTATGATGGTAGTGGTTATCCTTTTGGGCTTAAAGACGGAGAAATTCCTATTGAGGCTCAAATAGTTGGGTTGGTTGATATATACGATGCATTACGATCAAAAAGAAGTTATAAAGAACCATTTTCTCACGAACAAAGCTTAAAAATTCTATTAAAAGGAGACACAAGAACTAAGCCAGAACATTTTAATCCAACGTTATTAGAAATTTTTAATTCTTATGAAAAAGAGATTAAAGAAATTTATGAAAGCTTTGATAACGAAGAAGAATGGGAGGAGAGATATCTATGGACGAAAAAGAAATAAAAGACAAGTTATTAATTTTTCAAAAGAATGAAATTACTGAATATGTAATTTATAAAAAAATAGCTAAATCAACTAAAGATGAGAGCAACAAAAAAGTCTTAGAAAAAATTGCAGACGAAGAATTAAAACATTATAACATATGGAAAAGTTATACAAACATTGATGTAAAGCCAAATAAAGCAAAGATTCATTTTTATGTTTTTCTTTCAAAGATACTTGGTTTGACGTTTAGTCTTAAACTGATGGAAAAAGGTGAAGAAAGAGCTCAAGTAAATTATAAAGATGTATTTGACGTCATTCCAGAAGCTCAAATGATAGAAGAGCAAGAACAAGAACACGAAGCTGAGCTATTGTCTATGATAGAAGAAGAAAAATTAAACTATGTTGGGTCTATAGTATTAGGATTAAACGATGCACTGGTAGAATTGACAGGAGCTTTAGCGGGGCTGACTTTTGCATTACAAAATGGAGTTTTAATTGCTTCGTCGGGATTAATAACTGGAATAGCTGCGTCTTTATCTATGGCAGCATCTGAGTATCTTTCTCAAAGGGCGGAGGGAAATGAAAATGCACTTAAATCTGCAGCTTATACTGGAATAACCTATTTAATAACAGTGGTATTATTAATTCTACCCTATTTGTTAATTCCCAAAAATTATTTTTTAAGTTTGGTACTAACCTTAATAATTGCTGTTATAATAATATTAGGCTTTAATTTTTACATTTCTGTTGCAAAGGATCTACCTTTCAAAAAAAGATTTTTGGAAATGGCAGGTATTAGTTTTGGAGTTGCGGGATTAACTTTTTTTATAGGTTTCCTTGTTAGAGTAACGTTGGGAATAGAGATATAATCTCAAAGATAAAAATTGTTTATATAAAATAATATAATTTTTATTAAATACTATAATTTATATATCTGATGTTTCTTTCTATATAGCAATCTGAGAGTTTAAGATTCAGATATGCTAAGGAATATATTTTCTCCTTAGAAAAGGGGGGTATAACTTGAAAAAAATAAGTACAAAGATCATTCTAACTTCTGTATTGTTAGTTCTTTCTCTTCTAATATTGGTAAGTTTTGTTACTATTTTTCAAGCATCATCTTTATTGGAGAATTATGCATTAGATAGTGTGAAAAATCTCACTTCTAGTATTGCATCTAATCTTAACTCTCAAATAAAGATTATTGAAATAACAATTGATAGTTTTGCTGATTCCGCATTTTTAGGATTTGATCCTTTCTTAGCAAGTTTTTCTAATGCTGAAGTTATAAGATTTATGGATAAAATAAAAAATGTTCCAAAAGATTTTTCCTTAAAAATAGATGGAAATGTTAGTACATTTGTTGTTTTTAATCCAGATATGTTAAGTACAAAAGAATTATATTCATTATTCTATATAGAAAAAGATGATCAAACAATAAAGAATGAATTTATAAAATATGATGATACATTTACCCCTGAAAATGAAAAGTTAAAATGGTTTTTTCAAGCAAAAGAACAAAACATGGGCGTATGGTCAAATATATATTATGACGATTATTTAGGTAGCAATGTCATTACATATTCTAAAGCCTATGTTGATGAAAAGAGTGCAACCTTAGTTGGGGTAGTAGGGGCTAGTTTCCCAGTTGAGTATTTTTCAGGTCAGGTAGGAGAAGTATCAAGTTATGAAGGTTCATATGCCTTTATATTAGATAGTCAATTAAATGTAATATTTCATCCAATGTATGATTCAACCACTAATCTTCAAAATGAATTTAAAGATTACATTGATATAATTAAAAGTGAAAATCAAGGCTATTTTAAAAAAGAAATTGATAAAGAAACATATCTTTCAAACTATGAAAAGTTGACTAATGGATGGTTAGTTTTTTTTGAACTACCAGAAAAAGTAGTCTATGCTAAAATAAATAGACTTGTTTTCATAATTTTGTTAATAACCTTCTTGGGAATAGGATTAGCGATAGTCATTTCCTACTTTGTTGGGAAAAATATTGCAAAACCTATTAGAGAGCTGTCTAAAACGCTTGTTCAAGTAGGTGAAGGTAATTTAGACGTCCATTTTAAAACAAAGGCGAAAGACGAAGTTGGAGAAATGTCGGAATCTTTCAATAAGATGATAGATAAGTTTAGGGCTGCAATAAGTGCGGTGAAAAATACTTCCACTGAACTTAATCGCACGTCAACTGAGTTAAATGAATTATCTGATCTTTCTCAAAAAATCAGTAAAGGGGTTTTAGAAAAATCAGAAAAAATTGAGGTAATCTCTGAAGAAAGTGCCTCATCGGTTGAAGAAATGACTTCAGGGATTGAAGAAATAGCCTCTTCTGCTCAAGGATTAGCAAGTGCAGCTCAAGAGTTGGCAAATCTCGCTGATAATACTCAAAAAGAGGCAAATAAGGGTATACAAGGTATAGAACATATAGTAAAGAAGATTGATGAAGGTTCGAAACAATCAATGGAAACGCAAAAAATAGTGGAAAATCTTTTAACAAAAGCTGAAAATATTGAGAAAATAATATACAGCATAAATGCTATAACCGAACAGACGAACCTTTTAGCTTTAAATGCTGCGATAGAAGCTGCTAGAGCAGGAGAAGCTGGAAGAGGGTTTTCTGTAGTAGCCGAAGAAATTCGAAAACTTGCAGAGAATAGTAGTCAGGCTACTAATGAAATAGCTAATATATTAGAAGAGTTGAAGAATAGTACAATTGATGTTAACAAATCTACAGAGGAAACAGTAAACACAATAAGAGAAATAAACGAAGAAGCCCAACAAATTAATGTTCAATTCAGTCTAATACAAAACGAAATTAATAAGATGATAGCAGAAGTTGAAAATGTTACAGCTGGTTCCGAGCAGCAAAGCGCCAGCACTCAAGAAATGAGTACGTCTGCTGAAAGGATTGCAAGAACAGTTAATGAAATTAATGAACAAATTAAAGAAATACGAGAATCTATAGAGCAGCAAAATAATAATGCCTATACTTTAAGCCAAAAGGCAAGAGAGTTAGAAACACTTTCTGATAACCTTAATAAAGAAATTTCAAGATTTAAAATCAGATAGGAATTAGCCTAAAGAAGTATGGAATCAATATAATTATGGTGAGATACTAATTAGTTTTTTTGATATACGAAAAATGGAGGTGTTAATTAATAAAAAAAATTATAATAATTTTTATAATAGTAACCTTTATTACTTTGTTATTTCCAGCAACGGTTATAAAAGTGAACAATTTATTTAAGGCATACGATGAAATTTATACCACTGTACCTTTATTTAGGTTTGTAAATTCAACGGAGGGATTAGGATTAGAATATATAAAAGAATTATATTCATTAACGTTAGATGTAGAACAAGACAGCATGCAAAGATTTCTCAACTCCTCAGTTGTTTTTTATCTCACAAAAGATTACAGTATTAATGATATATTTAATCCAAATTACTTTAATTTGCTATATAAATTTGTCGTAGATTCAGATAAAATAGCCATATATTCAACAGAATATGAAGTTTTTGATAAGATATTCATTAAGGTTTTTGGAGCTAATAAACTAACGGAGGGTTTATATAAATTAGAAAATAAAAATTACAGGGTAATAAAAAACGAAAATGGAATTTTTTTAAACATGGAACCAATTGAAGCGGATATAGATGAAAGATATCTTTTAACAGGAAGTACAAAGAATATCTTTAATGCAAATGAAGATTGGAATTTTTATATTACTGTTGAAGATAGAACTTTAGTAATTACTTTTGAGTCTAATAATTATGGGAGTAACAAGAAAATATTTAATCTATCACAATTAGATAATAAAGTTTTGTTTGGTGAGACACTAAATATTGAAATGCTAGAAAAAAATGCATTTTTTTCATATTTTAATAAGTTTATGCTACCATTAGACAAAGAAACAGAAGAATCAGTGCATTTTATCAATGAAATTATCGAAAAAGAGGAGTTTGTAGTAGTTAATTCAAGAGGTATAACAAATGAGGAATTGTGTTTATTTTTTGAAGCACCTTTAGATAAAGAGAAAATTGACAAATTTGCCCTTGAAAGAAATCTCCCAAAAGGTGAAATAGGCAGTTATTATTTTTATCAATTTAGTAGTGAAATTAGTGGAGACGTGGTTTATTTATATATATCAGAAGACGATTTTATTTTTTCAAATGTTGAACCTAAAAAAGTTAACACATATTTTTCACAATTACCACGTTTAAAGAATACTTCTTATTATAAAATAGTAGAGGAAAAAGAAAAGTTATTTAATTTTTTTGTTTTAAATTTAACTCAATATTTATCGAACAATTTTTATGCTTCTTTGGACAGTTTTATTGTTCGAGAAGAATTTTCAATAAATAACAATTATATAATTAAAATAAAGGCTAGATAAATACATTTCAAAATGAAGTGAGGACGAGGTGAATCATCGATGATATTCGGATTTCTTGACAAAAATAAAAGCTTACTTAAAAAGTATGAAAAGATTACCAAAATTGTAAATGAATTTGAAAAAGAAATGATGTCTTTAAGCGACAATGAATTAGCAGGAAAAACTGAAGAATTCAAAAAGAGAATAAATAATGGAGAAAGCTTAGACGATATTCTTCCAGAAGCATTTGCGGTTGTTAGAGAGGCTTCAAGAAGAATAGTAAATATGAGACATTTTGACGTACAGATAATGGGTGGAATTGCCTTACATGAAGGAAAAATAACCGAAATGAAAACCGGAGAAGGAAAAACGCTTGTTGCAACACTACCTATTTATTTGAATGCGTTAACCGGCAAGAACGTACATCTTGCCACACACAATGATTATTTAGCAAAGAGAGACGCTAAGTGGATGGGACCTGTGTATGAGTTCTTAGGTTTAACAGTAGGGTTCATTCAAGCCAATATGAAACCAGAGGATAGAAAAAAGGCGTATCAGGCTAATGTAACCTACGGTACAGCCAATGAATTTGGATTTGATTATTTAAGAGACAACCTCGTGTACGATAAATCTGACAAGGTACAAAGAGGTCATTTTTATGCAATTGTCGACGAAGCAGATTCAATATTAATTGACGAAGCAAGAACCCCTTTAATAATATCTGGACCTGCAGATACACCTTCTGATTTGTACAGAAGATTTGCAAGTCAAGCTAGGAAGTTTATACCCGATAAAGATTATACAATAGATGAAAAGCAAAAAACTATAGCTTTAACAGAAGAAGGAATATCAAAGGCAGAAAGAATGTTGGCTATTAATAACTTATATGATCCTAATAACATTCAGTATCTATTTCATTTACTCAATGCATTGAAGGCGTTGAATTTCTTTAAAAGAGACAGAGATTACATAATTCAAGATGGAGAAGTAATCATAGTTGATGAATTTACAGGGAGATTACTCCCAGGCAGAAGATATTCGGAAGGGTTACATCAAGCTATTGAAGCAAAAGAAGGAGTTAAAATAAAAGAAGAAAGCATGACATTTGCTACAATAACCTTCCAAAATTATTTCAGAATGTATGAAAAACTAGCAGGAATGACAGGAACTGCTAAAACAGAAGAAGACGAATTCAAGGCGATTTACAATACAGAAGTAGTAGTTATTCCAACAAATGAACCTGTTATTAGGGAAGATAAGAACGATTTAATTTTTAAAACAAAAGAAGAAAAATACCAAGCAATAGTAGATGAGATAGTAAATAGATATGAGAAAGGACAACCTGTATTGGTAGGAACGACCTCTATTGAAAACAGTGAACTTTTAAGCAATATGCTGAAAAAAAGAGGTATACCCCATGAGGTATTAAACGCTAAATACCATGAAAGAGAAGCAGAAATAATTGCTAAGGCTGGTCAAAAGCATGCAGTTACTATTGCTACAAACATGGCAGGAAGAGGAACTGATATAAAATTAGGAGAAGGAGTCACAGAACTAGGCGGGCTTTTTGTACTTGGAACCGAAAGGCACGAAAGCAGAAGAATAGACAATCAGTTAATTGGAAGATCAGGAAGGCAAGGAGATCCTGGGGAATCGAGATTCATTCTGTCTTTTGAAGATGATCTTTTAAGATTATTTGGTGGAGACAGAATGAAAAATATGATGAATACCTTAAAAATAGAAGATGGTCAACCTATTGAACACAAAATGTTGACCCATATTATACAAGACTCACAAAAAAAAGTTGAGGGTATACATTTTTCAATAAGAAAAAGATTGTATGAGTTTGATTCCGTGATGGATAAACAAAGAACAGTAATATACAATCATAGGGACTGGATACTAGAACAGGGCAATTATGATGAACATATGAAAGATATTATTACAGATGTTGTAGATAGGCTAGTGGACGCTTGTTGGAATGAAAATGAAGAACAAATAGACAAAAAGATACTATCTGAAAAGTTAAAACAATACTTAATTATTGCTGATTTAAAAGGAGATAACCCAGAAGAGATAAAAGAAGAAGTTTTCAATCTGTTCTGGAGAAGGTATTATGAGAAGAAAGAGGAATTCGCAGAAGATTTTAATAAAGTTGCAAAATTTGTTATGTTAAGGATAATAGACGATAAATGGAGACACCATCTTGATTCAATAGAGGCTCTTAAAGAATCAGTAAATTTAAGATCTTATGGTCAAAAAGATCCTGTAATGGAGTTCAAGAGAGAATCCTATATATTATTTGATAAAATGGTTGATAGCATTTATGATGATATTATTAATTATTTAATGAGAATTGTGAGGGTTATTCCTGAAAAAGAAGAAAAAGAGGCCTTAAAGGCATATGCAAATCTTAGTTTTATACACAATGATATGTCAGCTGTCGATGGCAAAGATGGTAAAGCTAAAGAAAAAGACGGCAATTTTTCAGGAAATAAGATAAAAAAAAGATACAAAGTTAAAAAATAAAGTTTCAATTCAAAAAGGGATAAACATGCGTTTGTTTTGTTATTCTTTAGAGGTAGACGAGTTTATGAGGTGATTAAATGATAGAATATGAAGTAAAAGTAAAGATAGATGAGCTGAAAGAGAAATTTGAAGACTTGAAAAAAGTATTTAATTTAGAAAAAAAGCAACAGGAAGTTAAAGATTTAGATAACATAATGGCACAACCAGAATTTTGGAATGATTTAGAGAAAGCTCAAAAAGTTTCGAAAAAAGCCCAAAATCTAAAAGATGAAATAGAAGATTTTAAAAAACTTGAATCTATATTTGAAGATTTAGATGTAGCTATAGAGCTATCTGAGGAAGACTCTACAATGATGGAACAAGTTGATGAAATTTTACAAGTTATTGAAAAGAAAGTTGATGAATTCCAATTAAAAATGCTACTTTCAGGAAAATATGACCATGCCAATGCCTTTTTAACTATTCATCCAGGTGCTGGAGGAACTGAATCTCAAGATTGGGCATCTATGCTTTTGCGGATGTATATTAGATGGGCTGAAAAAAACGGTTATGAAATAGAGACATTAGATTATCAAGATGGTGAAGAGGCTGGAATAAAAAGTGCTACTATTAAAATTAGTGGTTTGTATGTATACGGTAAATTAAAATATGAAAAAGGCGTTCATAGATTAGTTAGAATTTCACCATTTGATGCTAATGGAAGAAGACATACATCCTTTGCTTCTGTATCTGTGGTGCCAGAGATAGACGATGATATTGAAATAGAAATAAGACCCGAAGATTTAAGAATAGATACCTATAGGTCAGGTGGTGCTGGAGGCCAACATGTTAACAAGACAGATTCCGCAGTGCGAATTACTCATATACCAACAGGTATAGTTGTTGCGGTTCAAAGTGAAAGATCACAGCATCAAAACAAGGCAAATGCCTTAAAAATTCTTAAAGCCAAACTGTATGAGTTAGAACAACAAAAGAAGTTAGAAGAAAAGATGAAACTTATGGGTGAAGTAAAAGATATTTCTTGGGGAAACCAAATAAGATCATACGTACTTTATCCATATACACTTGTTAAGGATCACAGAACAAATTACGAAACATCAAATGCAGAGGCCGTTTTAGATGGAGAGATAGACGATTTCATAGAAGCAGAATTGTTATATTTTGCTAAAGTCTGATAAAGTTTACTTTAAGTTTATTTAAAATTCATTATTAATTGTAACAAGAGAGGTGTATAATATAAGAGAGTATAATGATTCACATATTAGCGTATTGGTAAATGAATGTATTCAATATTTAGTTACCAAAAAAGATGGAATATATGTTGACTGTACAGCAGGAGAGGGAGGACACATTAAAGCTATTTGTGAATATTGTGAGGATCAAGCAAAAATAATTGGTGTAGATATAGATCACGAGGTTTTGCAAATAGCGGAGCAAAAGTTAAAAGATCACTTAAAAAATGTTAAACTAATAAAGGCTCCTTATCAAAATATAGATGTTGTTTTAGCTGGGTTAGGAATAGAGAAAGTTGACGGTTTTTTGATGGATTTAGGTGTATCAACCTTTCAATTGAAAGCTGAGGATCGTGGATTTTCGTTTTTAAAGGACGAACCTTTAGATATGAGGATGGATCCAGAAAGCGAAGTTACTGCAGCCGATATAGTTAATAATTATCCCGAAGAAAAGTTAAGACAAATAATATTCGAGTATGGCGAAGAAAAAAGGTTTGCTTATAAAATAGCAAAAAGTATAGTAAGAAATAGACCAATAAATACAACCTCTGAACTTGTAAACGCTGTTAGAAAAGCTTTACCTAATTCTGAGGTGTATAAAAGAAAAATACATTTTGCTACAAAAACTTTTCAAGCCATAAGAATAGAAGTAAATAATGAGTTGAAAAATTTAGAAGAAGCACTTTCTAAATTTGAAAAGTTACTGAATAAAAAAGGTAGAGTAGTAATAATAACATTTCACTCTCTTGAAGACAGGATAGTAAAAAACTTTTTCAAGAGTAACGATAATTACAATCTTATCACAAGTAAACCTTTATTACCTTCAGAAATAGAGCTGAACAAAAACCCTAGAAGTAGGAGTGCTAAATTGAGAATTGCTGAGTTTATAGGTACCGATTAATAAAAACACTTCATTGGGGGAATTTCTATGGCAGACAGAACAATTGATAAAACTCAGGGACTTGAAAGAGCACAGTCGAAAGTTAAAATTATTGATATTGTGTTGATTTTATTAATTTTTTTATCTTTTCTTGCAGCTAGCATATGGCTTAGCTTATTTCTTAACTTTGGAAAAAACATTGAAAATTACAAAACTATCATTTCTAGATCAGAAATGGATGTAAACGGTATGGAAGATAAAATATCTTCATTAGACAAACAAATAGCAAATTATTTAGAAATATTAGAAATCATGGAGCCATAAAAGAAATGAGCTTTAAACAAAAAGTTTTTTCTATTGTTTTATTTCTTTCATATATTTTCTTATTAGTCATCATTTTTGTTTATAATAATCCTTTGGAAAAAGATTTTCAAGAACTTGCTTCCACTTTACAAGACAAAAAAATAGCGACCCTTGTTGATGACAAGGGTCATTTTATTGTTACAAATGAAGAACAATTTGAGGCCTGGATTGATCTAGATTTTATGAAACGAAGGAACAAATATTATCAATATAAGTTTCTATTGAATCAAAGGTTTAATGATGATGAACTGAAAGATAAAAAGTTTTTAAAATGGGGAACATATGAAACTTACGCCCAGGCATATTTAGATTTAGGAGTATTAAATAAATTTTCACGGATCTATCCAATAAATGTACGCATTTACAATGATATTTTTTCTCTCCCGCAAGTTATAGGCAAATTAGACAAAACCATATACGGGATAGAACCCTTCTTGTATGAGAATAAATTATTAGAAAAAAGTGAAACTATCAAATTGAGCTTAGATTTAAAGATGCAGCAAATAGCTTATGAAGAAGTGCTCGATGCAGTTAAGAAAGAAGGGGCAGAAGGTGGAATTGCCATAATAATGGAAACAAATACAGGTAAAATAAAAGCCAGTGCTTCAATTTATCCATGGAATATAGGTTACATGGGTTATATAGAGCCGGGTTCAACTTTGAAACCAATACTAATGTCTATTGCAATAGATCAAAACGTTGTAAATTTAAACGATAAATTCTACTCTGGCCTTGAATATATACCCACAACTAATCAAAATTTTGTTATTACAGAATCACAAGGGTATGGATTTGGTGAAATAGGGCTCAAAGAAACTCTTGTTTATTCATCAAACATAGTAATTTCAAAGATTATGACGAAGATACTTCAAGAATACTCTAATCTCTGGCTTTATGAACAACTTTTAAATTTTGGATTTGGAAACAAAACGGGAATAGAATTTAAAGGTGAAATTAATGGAGTGTTTCCTCATCCTTCAGAATGGTATGCAATTACTCCATACCAAATATCATTGGGCCAGGGCATAGGAGTCACCCCTATTCAGTTAATAGCTGCCTTTAATGTTATTCCAAACAAAGGAAAGTATGTCAAGCCTTCCTTTTTAAACGATAGTATACCAAAAGACAGACTTGTAATATCAGAGCCTACAGCTCAAATAGTAAAAGATTGGCTTGGTTATACAGTTTTAAAGGGTACTGCAAAAAAGGCATATAAAGAAGGGTTAAGAATTGGTGGGAAAACAGGAACTGCTCAAAAAGCACAGAGTGGTGTTGGATACATAGAAGGAAATTACTATTCACTATTTGTGGGCTTCTATCCTGTTGTTAATCCTAAGTATACAGCGCTTGTAATAATAGATAATCCAAAAGATGAATTTTATGGTGGTGAGGTTGCAGCACCGGTTGTAACGAATATTTTTTATCGTTACTTTAAGCCAAGTGAGAGTAATTATTCTGAAAATAGCAAATTATATTTTAAAAATATTATGCCTAATTTAGTTGGTTATACTCCGAAGGAAGCGTTTAATATATTGTTAAATCTAGGTGTTAATGAAAATGCTATAATAATTACAGGAAATGGTGACAAAGTAGTCTCACAATCAGTAGAACCATATTCTTATCTTGATGGTTTTAAAATAATTCATTTGCACACATTAAACTAGAAGAAGTGTTTTAAAGCGATTGTCTTCTTTATTCCTTGATACAAAGTATTAAAACATAAATAGTATCTAAAATGAATATTTTCTAAAAGTAAGTGTTT
>Ga0265293_10009666_pt1 | contig 13789 bp, 10 predicted proteins | sample Munlanlewell138R_FD_192505 | JGI IMG/M metagenome (GOLD analysis project Ga0265293, IMG submission 192505) | Leachate microbial communities from a municipal landfill in Southern Ontario, Canada - Leachate well 138R | ecosystem: Engineered > Solid waste > Landfill > Unclassified | place: Canada...
AAATCTAACTAAAAATTCCCTAATAAGAATTAACCATTACAATTCATTAGATAATGAATTTAATAAAACTCTTTATGATACTAACATTAAATCCTACTCTCAAGTCATTTCAAAATCTTGTGGTTCTAAAAAATCATTTATAGTTGGAAAAATTATTACAGATGAAGATATCTCAGATATTAATATAAGTTCAAATATAGGTTCCTTAAATGTAAATTCTCTAAACTCTTCTGGAGAATTTATCTTAGAAATAAATTGTGAAGGAAATGTAATATTAAATTTTGAAAAAGAAAACTTTGTTCCACTACACAAAAAAATAAATCTTCTAGAAGGAACTAATTTTTTAGATGTTTATTTGATTAGAGAAAATGAATTTATTCAGGTTGAAGATAGTTTAGAGATAGAAAATATCAAAATGAATTTTGAAGAGAACTCATTTGGAGAGAAAGATGCCTTAATTTCCTTGACTCCTTTTAGTTCTACTAATATTGAAGATTCTTATTATTTTCCAGGAGATTTGAATGGATTAGATATTAATGGAAATCAGGTCTATCTTGAATCTTATGGTTTCTTTAAAATTAAAGCTAAAGATAGTTCTAAAAATAAAATAGATCTAGTTTCAAATAAAACTATTCAAGGCTCTTTAAAGATTGAAGATTCACAGAAAAAAACCTCTCCTAAGAGAATTGGAGTTTGGAATTTTGATGAAAAACTAGGAACCTGGAAATATGTTGGAGAGTCTAAAAAAAGGTGTGAAGATTATTGTTATTATGATTTTAATTTAACTAAAATTGGTTCTTATTATGCTCTAGGAAATTCAGTAGAAACTACAACAATTAATCTAGATAGTTATGATTATGTTGCTCCGAGTTCTAGAAGAAATAGTGTAGATTTTGCAATCTCGCCTCCGCCTATTCCTCCGAAGAAACCTACAATAGTATTAAGGGAGGGGGAATCTGTTAGAGATTTAGATAAGATTAGGACTGATATAGTTTGTGAGAGAGATAATGTTTCAGGATATGATCGAGTTGAGACTACTGAATATTATGAGTCTTTTATAGCAAGTTTTAGAGACTATAGTAGAACAATCAGAAAATATTATGGAAGAGGAGTTTCTCAAGTTATTTCCAAAGAAGGAGAAGAAGATAGAGATATAGAAACAGATTGTATTTGTACGGTTACAGAGACTGATTGGAATAGCTTTCTATATGGTTGTAATAGAAACTATATTGATGAAAATGGAAATTCTAGAGATTTATGTGTAGATATTAAAACCCAATTGTCTTGTGAAAAAGCGGAAGTAGAAGAAAGTTGTGTTAATGATTCGGATTATCTTGAAAATTTGATATATAATATTTGGCTAGATGCATATAGAGACGCTATAATTAAATATTCTAAGGAATTTAATGTTGATCCTAAATTAGTAGCTGCAATAGCCCTAGTTGAATTAAATAATAACTTTGGAGGTATATATGGGAAAGTAACTGGAGGAGATAGGGGAGGTAGTTTTCTAGGTAATCTAAAAAGAGGTATAGAAAATCCAAACGTAAATTTAAATAATTTTCAGAAAAGATTAGAAAATTCCATTAGTTCTCCGAACAGCAATCTTAAATTTGGAAATATGCATTTTCCAGAAGAATTGGATGCAATCATTTTTGGAAATTTTGAAACTAATACAAATCATTTTAAAGATTTTAGAAATTTAAATGCAATAAAGGACTATAATTATGTCCTAGTTAATTCTCAAGGATTTAATGAAATTATATCTGGGGAAAACTATGGTTATTTTGCAGATTCATATCGTATAAGTAATAAACCGGTACAAGAAGCTCTAGATAATCAAGTTTTAGTTTTAACAGCTTATGTGGCTACTCAAGATATTCTATGGATAACTAATCCTAATGGAGGAAATAAAAAACTTAGCGATTATGGAGTTGATATTTTTGGACATCTGTATAATATTGGTTGGAAATATTTCGATCCTAAAGAAAATCCTCGTGCTGTCAAGATGAAGGAAAGTTCATTTCCTACTGTCGTTGATGGTAAGGATTATCCAAATACAATGTCATTTGGCGAAAGAACGAAGTTATTTTATAATTCTAAAAAATTAGATTATTTTCTAAGTGATGAATGGAATTTTAAAAAATTTCAAACTAAATTATGTAACAACAATAAAGAATCAGATTTATCTACTGAACAATTGAAATTACTTAATCAATTTGATTCTTTTAGAGATTTTTCTACAAACTTTATCTCAAACAACCTTATTATAGGCAATACAATTCTAGACCCTCCAAAGGATAAAGATATTTCTATTCTTGAAGGAGTAGATGTCGTCTCCGGAAAAATACATCTCCCAATAAACGATTTCGTTTACTATTCTGAAATCCCTTCGTTTAAAGAAAAACTTCAAAGTAATCTAGTTGTTTATGATTCATTTATAACAGACAATAAAGGAGAATATTCTATTGCAGATAAATCCGGAGTTTTCAGACTTGTTGAAAATAATACACTAGTTAAAAAAGAAGGTTCAACAATTATAATTGGGAATGAGTTTGAAAAACATGAATTTGGAGAGAAGATAGGAAATAACTATTTCATAACAAAGAAAAAATACTTACTGGGAGATAAAACTAGTGAAATAAATTATTTCTATGAAAGTGGAAAACTTAAAAAAATTAATTTTGAAGATGAAGAAGTTATTTTTAATTACAATGGAAATAGGTTAGAGAGTCTAGAATATAACTATCCTGGAGATAGCATTTTAGAAAAATTTATTTATGAAAATAATCAACTCTCTAGAACTTATTTAGAGATAAAAAATGAATCTTTCTTAGAAACTAATTTCTCAAAAATAGGAAATATATTCTCTCTTAGCTCCGATAATTTTATTAAAAATTTTACAATAGATAAAAATAAGGTAAAAAAACTTTCAATAGAAAGTTTAGAAAATAATTCCTTAAAAGAAATTATTGAATTTAAATATAATAAAGATTATACCTCTGTAAAAAGTAATAACGAAACAATAAACTGCTACAAAGGAATTTGTTTTATTGATGAAATTACAAACCTATTAACCACATCTTCTCAATGTATAGATTCTTCTAAAGAATTTTATTCGGAGGATAAAGACTTTGATAGATTTGTTTTAAGAATTCTAGGAAGAGATTCCGCAGGAGGATATATTTCCGAAGAAATAGCATTCTCTAAAAAAGACTTTGGAAAAAATTTGAGTTTAAAAGTTCCTACAAATTCTAATCTTAGTTTATTTTTAGAATTGAATGGAGTTCCTTCCATACCTATAAACTTTGAAACTAAAAATAAGAAATCAATTAATCTATCTTCACTAATCAAATCTCCAAAAAGTTGTTCCAATTCAAGAATTTCGTTCGGAGGATTTTCACCAGATAGTTGTATTATCTATAAAAATGATAAGAGTAGGTTAAATGGATGCCTTATAGGCTCTAGAGCAATGTTTAACTCTAGATTTGAATATCTTTCAACACTTCTAGAATCTTCCAAGTTTTCAATAGATAGAATTGAAGAACATCTTAACTATCTAAGGAAATCATTTGAAAGAGTTCCTTGGAAAGAATAAAAAAAGAAAAATAAATTAGTTCTATTCAAAGGTATTAACTTTATATCCAAGCCCACTTTTTTCCCAAATCGCATTTGGAAATTCCCTTTGTATAGTTCTTAAGATCTCATCAGATTCTCTAGTATAATCTACTGGATCAAGATTATCATATTTTACTGAAATATACAATTCCATTTTTCACCTCCAATAATCTGAAGATTGAATTCTTTATATAGATAAGACAAACTCAAATAGTTGTTTTCGGAGATAATTAGATATTTAAAGCGTTTCACTAATAAGTTAAAGAGTACTAAAAATAAGTTAAATGAAGCTACTTTAGAGAGTTAACTAAGATTTATATAGCTTTTTTACTTTCTTTAATAATGCCTCAAAATTCCCCTTCTTAATCGCTTTTTTAGACTCTTTTATCAAATTTTGTAGATAGAATAGATTATGAAATGAAGCTAATCTCATCCCAACTGCCTCCTGTTGCTTCAACTGATATTTAATATATGCCCTTGAATAATTTTTACAAACAAAACATTTACAATTTTCATCTAAAGGTTTTTTGTCTTTTGTATATCTGGATTGAAACAACCTCAATCTTCCTTTAGAGGTAAAAATTGTTCCATGTCTCGCGCACTTTGTAGGAAACCGAGAGTCAAACATATCTACTCCTAAAGAAATTGCCTCTAACATTTCAGGAGGATTCCCAGCACCCATAAGATAGCAAGGTTTTTCTTCTCCTATAACTTTTTTATGAACCCTAACCATTTTCATCTCTTGTTCAATTGTCTCTCCTAAGGCTAACCCTCCGACAGAATACCCGTCAAAATCAAGTTCCTTTAGCTCTCTAGCCGACTTTTCTCTCAAATCCTCATAAATACCTCCCTGACTAATTCCCCAAAGTAATTGTCTCTCCTTTAGGGGAATTTTCTTTTGTAGCCTATCATGTTCAGTTTTACATCTTTTAGCCCAATTTGTAGTTCTTTCAACTGCAAGAGCAATTTCTTCCTTAGAATTTTCAATTAGAGGCATTGTATCTAAGCACATTGCAATATCCGAATCTAGATCTAACTGAATTTTCATATCCTCTTCAGGAGTTAAAAAAATTTTTTGAGATCCGAAAGGATTTCTAAACCAGACTCCTTTTTCATTTGAACCTAGGTAAAGAGATTTTGAATACATCTGGAAACCTCCTGAATCTGTAACATTGATCCCGTCCCAAGACATAAATTTTTTTATTCCTCCCAATTCCTTGATTAATTTTTCTCCAGGAGTCAGATGAAGAATAAGAGTATTTGAGATAACTGCTTTAGCATCCATTTCCTTCAAATCTAGAGAAGATATTTGTTTTACCGAGGCTTTAGTCGCGACAGGCATAAAGAACGGAGTTTCAATTTCTCCAGATTTTGTTTGAATAATTCCAATTCGCGCCTTAGTTTTTTTATCTCTATGAGTTATCTTAAAACAAGAATTTTTTTCTACCATAAACTTAAATTCAAAAAAGAATATAAAAAGCTATTGAAATTATTCAATCTTAACAACCTTAATATTAAAAATCAACTTCTTTCCTGCAAGAGGATGATTCATATCAAGACTAATATCTTCTTCGGAAATAGCTACAATAGGAACTGGGATTTGTTGACCATCAGGAGAATTTAATGCAAGAACCATTCCAACTTCAGGTTTTATTTCATCGGGCAAATCTTTCTTAGGAACTTTCTGGACTAAATTTTCATCTCTTTCTCCGTAAGCTTCACTAGGCTCAATAGAAAATTCTTTTTCTTGATTAATTTCCATATCCAAAACTGCCTTCTCAAAACCTGCGATAACCATTCCCTCTCCAACCGTAAACTCTAAAGGATGGCTATGATCTCCGTGTTTGGAGCTATCAAAAATAGTTCCATCTTCTAATTTTCCTTCATATTCTAAAGTTACTTTACTTCCTTTTTTTATCGCCATAATCATAGTTCAAAAAATTCTTTTATAAGTCTTTAGGTTTCTTATCAATTCTAATCAAATCTCCTAATCCTTCTTTTTTAAAACTCTTAACTTCCTTCGTGAAAGCATCTACCTTAATCCTTAACAAATCCAAACCCTTACTCAAACAAGTTAGATTCCACCCTTCAGAAGTTAAAACCGCAATTATCTTCCCGGTATTGTGTTGAATATTTTTTTCTTTTTTAAAGTCCTCCAAAAATATCCATAAATCTTCTAGATCTATTTTTATAGATTCTAGATTTTTTAACTCCTTCATTTCTAATTTCTCTTCCTGAGAAAAAACTAATTCTTGAAATGGAGATTCAGAATATATAATTTTTTTCTTTGAGGGTAAGAAATAATCTATATGGACTTTATCTCCCTCTAACTCATTTTCATCTAATATACAAAAGAAAGCACAAAGAAAAATATCTTGATTTTCCTTCTTAAACTCCTTGAAAAACTCTTTCGATTCAAGCCTCTTTAAAAAATCAATTGCTCTCATAAAATTTTAATAAAAATAGGATTAATAAATCTTTTCAATATTTTTAAAATTATCATATTTCGCTTCGCTCAGTATGATGAGGCTACCAGGAGTGAACGAACTTGCTTTCTTAGAAAGAAAGCTCTCTCCCAACCAAAGAACTAAAATAGGATTGCTTCGCAATCTTGGTCAGGTATGTTTCATAATCATAGAATTATCATATTTCGCTTCGCTCGATATGATGAGGCTACCAGGAGTGAACGAACTTGCTTTCTTAGAAAGAAAGCTCTCTCCCAACCAAAGAACTAAAATAGGATTGCTTCGCAATCTTGGTCAGGTATGTTTCATAATCATAGAATTATCATATTTCGCTTCGCTCGATATGATGAGGCTACCAGGATTTGAACCTGGGACCCCTGCCTTATCAGAGCAGTGCGCTACCGGGCTGCGCTATAGCCTCATAAAAAATTCAAGAAAAATCCATTTATAAAAGTTAGTATTTCAAATTTAATTCTTAATTTGAATTATTACCTTTCCATCCTTAATACCCATCTTAAAAGAATTCACTTTGATAGGAATTGTTTTCACATAACACTTACTCTTTGAAAAAGCCCTAACCTCTAAACCCTCTTCCAGTGGAACAATAGAAACTTCCTTCTTGGATCTGATTCCTGGAGCTTCTATTTCATAAATAATTCCTTCAGGAAGTCTCCTCAATCTAGATTTTGCAGAAATTGAAGGTAATTTTCTTCTCCTCTCTTTTTCTTCATCGTCAATAGGTTCCTCTACAAATGAAACCTTTTTTGGAATTGCCTTTCTAACCTCTTGAGGTTGCATCCCTGTTGAAAATCTAATCTCAATTCCTCCATTTCCATCATCTAAATTCAAATTCTGTAATTCCTTTGAAAGTTGTTTAGAAAGATGACTAAACATAGCTCCAATTCCTCCTCCTAAAAAAGGAACCTGAACATCCTGTTTATTCAAATTATCATCAATTCCTAATATTCCATAATCTTCTTTCTTTATAGGTCTTGTAGATTTTCCACACCACGGACAGAACCTAAACTTCTTATCTATCTTTCTATTGCATTGAGAACAATTTTTTTTAAACATTTTAACTTAAACATAAAATAACCTTAATTTAAATAGTTTTTGATATCCCTAATATCCTTTAAAGTGATCATTGCGCCTGCATCAATTAACTCTTTTTTTGTATTATACCCTGTCGTTACTCCTATCGAATCAATTTTCGCATTCTTAGCAGAAAGAATATCAAAAGTGGTATCTCCAATCATCAGACACTCAGAAGGTTTAACATTCAATTTCTTAAAAACTAATTTTAATTGATCTGGAAAAGGCTTCCCTCGTTTCACATCATTAATTGTAACAATAAGAAAAAATAATTTTTGAAGTTCCTTTTCAAAAGAATATTTTACACTTGTTCTAGAAGATCCTGTTGCAATAGCCAACTTATATTCCTTAGATAATTCCTTCAATAATTTTTTAACTCCTGGGAATAAGATATTTTTCTTCCTTAACAATCTAAAATAATGATATCTTCTCTCTTCTCTAATATCCTCAATAGTTCCAGAAAAATTATAAAGTTTTTTTATCTCTTCTAAGATATATTTAGTAGATCCCTCCATAAAATCTCTCAAAACAGAGTCTTTAATTTTTATTCCATGAGACTTTAAAGTTTCTTTAAAAGCTTGAAAATGAATAGGCATAGTATCTATCAAAGTCCCATCCAAATCAAATATCAAAACTTTATATTTTTTTACACTCTTTTTCATATCTATAAATTTTGATAAGTATTTATAAGACTTTGCTCCGAAAAGAGACAATTTAGAATAAACACTGACACCAGGCTCAGAAAATAGGAAATTTTCTGGGACTCCAACTCTCTTTGAATCGAGTTGAAGTAATCGAAGAACTCCTTTTCTTTAGAAAAGAAAAGTTTCTCCCAATAAAAGAAACTAAGATAGATTTTTTATAAAATAAAAAATAAATATTCGATTCTAATTAAACGCCGACACCAGGAATCGAACCTGGGGGCCCCGAAAGGCCGAGATTTCCAGTCTCGTGCAATACCACTATGCGATGTCGGCTTATAATTATTGAGAAGTTTAATTGTTTTTAAAGATATTGGAAATTGAGAGAGATTTCCGGTTTCGTGCAATACTACTATCTGCAGGTCCGATTTAGGGAGGACCGAAGAGACAGAAATTTTTAATTTCTGTATGCGATGTCGGCTTATAATTATTGAGAAGTTTAATTGTTTTTAAAGATATTGGAATAAAGAAATTTGAAAAAGTTTATTAATGTCTTAATTAATATAAAACTGAGCGTCGATAGTTTATCGGTAGAATATGAGCTTCCCAAGCTTATGAGCCGGGTTCAATTCCCGGTCGGCGCATTTTTATCCGTGAATTTCACCCTTCGCTTTAAGAGGTAAAGCTCAGATACAGAAAACAGGAAGTTTTCTGTCCTTCCGATTTTACAAATCTGAAGCTTCAATTCCCGGTCGGCGCATTTTTATCCGTGAATTTCATTCTTTATTCAAGGATAGCGATTTTCGATAAACGAAAATCCAAGTTTAAGTTTTCTTGGGGTTAGAAGGAGCCCATAATCAATTTTTGTTTCACAGAAATCCTATCTAAGTTTTTCTTTTGGCTTCTACTATTTTAGTTTCTTTGATTGGGAGAAATCTTTCTTTTCTAAAGAAAGATAGTTCTTCGGAAGGACGGAAAATTTTATATTTTCCGTATTAGGAGGAACTTTCTTTTTCCTTCGACTAACTTAGTTTCTTTGATTGGGAGAAATCTTTCTTTTCTAAAGAAAGATAGTTCGTTGAAGGGGTAGAAAATTCAAAGAATTTTCTAGATCTAAAAAGAAAGGAGTTCAAAGAAGGGGAGTTCGAGGGGTTCAGCAAATCTTTAAAAATAGCAATATCCTATATAAATTATGGGTGATATTAAAGATCTAATAAAAATCGTTAGTCCAGATATTCATTCCTCTGGAAGCGATAAGGCAAAAAAGAAATTTAAAAAATTACTTAGTGAAGCTGAAAACATAAAGGAAACCCTAACGCTATTAAAAAAAACAAACGATGATGATATAAAATCTATAAAACCAAAATCTCTCTTATCCTATAGTCTTACCTATGATGCTCAAACGAATCAACTTGAACCTATCTACTATTGGATTTTAGATTTTATCCAAGATGCAGGATATAAAATAGAAAAAGTAACTGATAATTTTATGGCAACTCCTGGCTCCGGTTCCTTTGATGAATACGGGCGAAAAGCCGGCACCGCGCAAGAAAAAGCAATGACATATTTAGGAGCAATTAATCAGGTAACAAAATCAATAATACAATTGATTTATGATCTCAAAGATTTTGAAATAAGAATTAAACAATATGATAACGCTCATTCAAAAAACAAAATAGAAAAGTATGCAGCAATACAAGGATTAAAACAAGTTTGGATGGACAATGTAGATTCAAAAAAAGGAAACACCGGAATAAAAGCTATGGCATTTTCTGCTAGCCCTTTTGCACTCTTAATAGACTCTTTCTTAATGATTGAAGATGAAAGATTAAAAGATATGAATGGAAATGAAATTGATTTGAATGAAAGAGTAAAAAATGTTCTTAGACAAAAAATCGCAGAATTTAACATTTGGGTAGAACTTTCAGAATCAGAAATAAGAAAAAGGTTTCAAGTAGAAAAGAGTTATCTTAGAACACAGGTAGAAACCTTGAGACTGTATACTTCCTGGGTAAGACCATATTTAGAATCTGCAGAAAAATTAAGACAACAAGGATTTGAAAAAAATGCAGCGATGGTAAATGCATTCTCTACTTCAATGTTTGAACTAACACTCTTAGCAAAAAAAGGAATCAAACTAGATAAACCATTCAATAATCATAAACTTTCTAGAGATTATAATGCCGTCTTATTAGTCTCATTTAAATATCGTGGACATTATAGTCAGAGAATTTCACAAAAAGGAGATATGGCTTATGGATTTGGAGGAAGAGTTGATATATCATTCGATGCTTATGCCTTAAACTCGGAAGAATTAGATATCTTAAACAAATTAAGAGAGGCAGAAGAAAAAGCATTGGGATTTTCATTTGTTCAGGAAGAAAGTGATAAAGCCCTTGAACAACTCCAAAAAGATATAGATCACTTTCTTGATGAAGAAGAAAAAGAGGAAAAGGAAGAGAAAAAAAACCAAGATGATATAAATCCATTTTCTGCTCTTTTTGATATATTCAAAGGAAGTTCATCAAAGAGTAAAAAAAAGGATAAACCTGAAAAACCAGGAGATATCAAAGGAGATAGTTATGTAGAGGGATATGCAAGAAGTGAAGCAGAAAAATCTGCGAAAGGATTTCTATATGCTGTATATGACATCTACAAGAAAGCGCACGGAATGGCATCCTCTCCGGATGAATTTGATAGCTAGATTTCAATTAGTTATCTAAAGTTTAATTCCCTTAAAATAGCATGGAAAAAAACACCGATACAGAAAAAACAAATCTAGATAAAAAAACTATTGAAAAACTTCTAGAAACAGATTCAGTAGAAAAAAAAGAAAATTCAAAAACGAAATCTAATAATGAAGATGAAAAAGAATTGAATGATTCTTTTATAAAAATTAAAAATGAAAAAACTAAGAAAATAATAACTTCCTTGGAAGAAACATTTGATGAACAAGATTCTAAAAATTTAGAAGAAAGAGTTCCAAAAGAAAAACTAAAATCTCAAGAAGATAAATCTCTGTATTCCAATAAGAAAATTAACTATTCTCAAGATTCCTTAAAAGAAAACTTAGATAATAAATATAAGAACAATTTTCAAAGAATTGGATTAATAATAAATGAAGATACTAAATCTAATGTCATTGATAGAGGCCCTTCAATGAGACTATCTGAAGATAATCGATACAGCCCTCAAGCAAAACAAATAGAATATCAAGAACAAAAAAGATATGAAAATCTAGATCCTTGGAAGAAAAAATCAGATGAAGGTGAGAGAATAAGCAAAGTCTTTTAAATTACAATTACATTAAAAGAGAATAAAAGATGGTAGATTATCTAGATAACTTTTACAAAGGAGGATATAATTCTTTCAGTCCTGAATATGGAAATTTTAGTGGTTATAAGCCTGCAGAAAATTTTACCGGATATAAAATGGATTTTTCAACAATAGGAACAGCATTGGATGCAAGAACTGCAGATCAAGTAAAAGTAATTTCTCAACAACTCAATACAGGTATTAAGAATTTTGAAATCGCTACGCATTCTGCCGATGTTATGGATGCAATGCCAAAGCAACAATTTGAAGAAATCCATAGAATGTCTAAACTCTTAAATGTGGAACCTACGATGCATGCGCCAATGATTGATCCTACCGGAATTACAGAACAGGGTTGGAGTGAAATGAATCAAGATATTGCAAAAAAACAACTATTTCACGCAATTGAAAGGGGACAAAGATCACTACCTAATGGAAATCTAGTTGTAACAATGCATGCTTCCACAGTAGGACTTCCTCAGGCAAATTTAAAGATGAAAGAAGGAGGAGATGAGAAAACAAAATCTATGTTAATTGTCGGTCCTAATGGAAAAATAGGTCAATTAAAAGATGAGAGAAGATATTTTCCAGAAATTGAAGGAGAGCAATTTACAGGAAAACATATTAAATTTAATGCAGAAGCAGAACTAGAAAGAATAAATAAAAAAGGGTGGACAGATTCTCTCCAACAAATAAGTCAGCAAGTATATTTTGCAACAAGAGACTCTCATATAAATCCAATTAAGAATAAAATATCTCCTGAAGAAAGAATTGAAATAGAAAAATTAGGCATAGATCATCCAATGTATAAAGAATATAAAAAACAATATCTTGGAGATTTTAACTATGAAGAAAGTCACTTACAAGGAGCATATAATGGACTAAAAAATCTCTTTAATACTGCTTATGAAAATGCAGATGAAAAACAAAAAAAAGAACTTGGAAAATATGCGGAGGAAATGGCTAAGAAAATAAAAGATTATGATAATTTAGGGAAAAATCCAGACAAGATGGAACAATTTGCAGAGGATATACAAAAAGGAATAGATATAATGAAGAATGTAAATGCAAATCTATACAAGCCTCTTGAAGAATTTGCAAGGGAAAAATCTGCAGAATCGTTTGGGGATATTGCATTTGAATCCTACAAAAAATTTAAAAATAATTCCCCAATTATAAGTATTGAAAATCATCCTGCCGGACAATCTCTTTTAACAACCGGAGAAGATTTAAAAGTAGTGGTAGAAAAGGCAAGAGAGAATTTTGTTAATAAGGCTACTCAAGAACTCGGAATGTCAAAATCTGAAGCTAAAAAACAAGCAGAAAAATTAATTGGAGTTACCTGGGATGTAGGACATATTAACATGTTAAGAAAATATGGCTATGATAGTAAAGATATAATCAAAGAAACTGAAAAGGTTGCAAAGCTAGTAAAACACGTTCATCTCTCAGATAATTTTGGTTTTGAACATACCGAACTCCCCATGGGAATGGGGAATGTTCCAATAAAGGAAATAATGGAAAAACTAGGAAAAGAAGGATTCAAGGGAAAGAAAATTGTAGAGGCACTTTCCTGGTGGCAACATTTTTCAAACCAGGGAGTAAATTCGGCGATAGTTCCGACGATGCAAGCCTTTGGTTCTCCAGTTTTTAGCGGATCTTATGGAGGGCCTGGATGGGAAACTTCTCATGGAATGATGGGAAGCTATATGGGATTTCCAACAGCATATATGCCCGAGAAACATTTCTCAATGTATGGTTCCGGGTTCTCTTCCCTTCCTCAAGAACTTGGAGGACAAATTCCGGGATCAAATTCAAGATTTTCCGGAACTCCGATGGCTTAGAAATCTTTAAAAAGAACCTAAGGCTAGTAAAACAAAAGATGGTGAAAAAGAAAACTACTAAAAAAAGTACAAAGAAAAAAGTAAGTCCTGAAAAGAAACCTGTAGATTCAAAAGTTTTAGAACTGTCTAAGGAAAGAGATATTGCAATGGACTTTGCTACAAAAACATATAATCGATTCGATAAAATTATAAAATCTATTGTTCTCTTCGGAAGTTCAGCAAAAAAAGTTTCCATAGGTTCGTCAGATATAGATTTGGTAATTTTAATCGATGATGTTTCTGTTAGGTGGGATCAAGAATTAATATCTTGGTATAGAGAGGAATTATCAAAATTAGTTTCAGATAATATTTATAGAAAAAAACTTCATATTAATTCAATTAAACTCTCTACCTGGTGGGATGATCTAACTCGGGGAGATCCTGTTGTTTTGAATATTATCAGATACGGAGAACCTTTAATTGATATGGGGGGGTTTTTTATTCCACTAAAAATATTATTGCAAGAAGGAAAAATAAAACCAACTCCAGAAGCAGTTTATACTCTATTACAGAGAGCTCCAACACACATCTACAGAATGAGAACTAGTCTTCTTGCTGCTGTAGATGGAGTCTACTGGGCTTGTTTAGATTCAGCTCAAGCCGCATTAATTGCTCATAATGTTCTTCCTCCTTCTCCCGAACATATTAGTATAAAGTTAGAAGATACATTTGTAAGTCAAAAAAAATTAAAAAGAAAATATGTTGATTTTTATTCTAGAGTACATAAAATAGCTAAGGGAATTGTTCATGGAACTATTAAAACCATTGATGGAAA
>Ga0265293_10009667_pt1 | contig 13789 bp, 11 predicted proteins | sample Munlanlewell138R_FD_192505 | JGI IMG/M metagenome (GOLD analysis project Ga0265293, IMG submission 192505) | Leachate microbial communities from a municipal landfill in Southern Ontario, Canada - Leachate well 138R | ecosystem: Engineered > Solid waste > Landfill > Unclassified | place: Canada...
ACTCTGTTTATATCTCTCTATTTATTTTGGTACATCTTGTGACAAGTATTGATTCTTACACGTGTGAAAATAATAGCTTTATTCCTTCCCAAAAAAAGAAGAACGTTCACACCAATGAAACCCTGAATAGTAAATTCGTACAATTCGAATCTCGAACTCCTTTGAGTTTTATGCGGTTAGACCCCTACCCTACTCTCTTCTCTCAATATTTCCTCTCTTTCAAATAGAGTAATACCGATAAAAAGGATTCCTTCAAACCTTCAGTTTGAAACTCCATATCAGCTATAATCTCTTTTGCCTTTTCGGTATTCTTCTCCAAAACAGCGTAGGTATACTCAATTCCACCATTTTTCTTTGCAAAATTTATAAGGTAAGATATGTTTTCAGTCGTAAAATCCTTGTTCTGTATAATTGTTTTTGCTCGTTGACTATCGATAACATCCGCATGCTTCAGAGCATGCAACAATGGGAGGGTTATTTTACCTTCGCGGATATCGTTACCGGTAGGTTTGCCGATGTTGTCATCAAAATAATCGAAAATATCGTCGCGCAATTGTACGCTCATACCAATAAGTTCACCAAGTTCAGAAAACTGATTCACTACTCCTCTATCAGCATCAACTGTGAGTGCTCCAATTTTCATGCAGGCACTCAACAAAGAAGCAGTTTTCTTGCGAATAACATTGAAGTACTCCTCTTCATCAATAATAACTTCATCTGCAATAATGAGTTGCTGTAGTTCGCCTTCAGCCAATTTTTTACCTAAATTTGCGATGGTAGAGACTATTTCCAAGTCCTCGGTAAGCACACTCTGTGTGAGTGCAGAAGAGAGATAGAAATCACCACAAAGAACGGTTTTTCTATTATCGAATATGCTGTTGAGCGAAGGTTGTCCGCGTCGCATATCGGCATCGTCCACCACATCGTCATGAATGAGCGTAGCAGTGTGTAAGAGTTCGATAGTCACTGCCGCATGATAGGTTTTGTAATTCACTTCACCCAAGGCTTTTGCGGTAAGAAGCAAAAGAATTGGGCGAATTTTTTTTCCATCTGCCTTGTACATATGCTCAATCATTTTTTGAAGATGAGGATCCTCACTTCTTATTGATTTATGCAATAAGTCAAATTTCTTTAACTCTTCGCTAATTGCAGCGACTGCAAGATGTTTATAGTCCATGTATGAAGTTATTTAAACACAAATTTAAAAATAAAACACCTGAAAGCAACATTTATTTGTAACTTTACATTCTATTAAGGGATTGTGCCGAAATAACCTGACGCTTTAAACTTGCTCTTTTGTCCTTTAACTTCTTTGAAAATTCATTAAATAGCCCGCTATTCGCAGAATTTTCAAGTCGTTATCGAATAAAATAGCTTCGTTTCAAACAGTCAACTTATTTCATTACAAACCCTAAGTGTTTTTGTTCGCAACTCTTACCTTGTAATTGTACCTAAACAAAACATGTTCATCTTTTTTTCAAAAAAACTATGAGAAAAAAACTTTTCCTTCTTGATGCTTATGCACTTATTTATCGTTCATTTTATGCATTCATTCGCAATCCGAGAGTAAATTCGAAGGGATTCAACACTTCTGCCATATTTGGCTTCGTGAACACCCTCGAAGAAGTACTTCAAAAAGAAAATCCTTCACACATAGCGGTTGCTTTTGACCCGCCGGGTCTTACGTTCAGACACGAAGAGTTTGAAGACTACAAAGCGCAACGCGAAAAAACTCCCGAAGATATAAAACTATCTGTTCCAATTATTAAAGAAATAATTGAAGCCTACAACATTGAAGTATTACAAGTGGATGGTTACGAAGCAGATGATGTGGTGGGGACAATTGCCAAGCGAGCCAATAAAGATGAGTTTGATGTGTATATGATGACTTCCGATAAGGATTATGCACAACTAACGGAAGAGCACATTTATATTTATAAACCACGCTTGGGTAAAAGCGATGTGGAGATTCTGAACGATAAAAGCGTGATGAAGAAGTACAATCTCACCCACCCTACTCAAATGATTGATTTGTTGGGATTGATGGGTGATGCTTCTGACAATATTCCGGGATGTCCAAACGTGGGACCAAAAAGAGCAGAAACCTTGCTCAATGAATTTGGCAGCATCGAGAACCTGTTGGAAAACACAGAATCACTAAAAGGAGCCGTTAAAAAGAATGTGGAAGAAAACAAAGAACAGATTATCCTTTCTAAATACCTTGCCACCATTAAGACAGATGTTCCCATCGATATAGAAATCGATAAATTTGAACGTAAACCCATAAATGAAGATGCGCTTAGAAAGATTTTTGAAGAATTGGAATTTAGAACGCTACTTAATCGCATTCTAAATATCGAACCCAAAAAACCGAAAATTCAAAGAAACCTTCAGGGAAATCTTTTCGATACTATCGAGACTACGGAAAGTGATGACCAAAACAGGGAGCAGCTACCAGATGGACACACCGACATACACTCCACTCCTCACACATACACATTGGTAGATACCACTGAAGAGATAAAAAAACTGACTGAAAAACTATCTGCGCAAAAAGCGGTGGCTTTCGATACAGAAACAACCGGTCTTGATCCGCTTATGAGCGATATCGTAGGTGCTTCCTTCTCCTACAAAGAGGGCGAGGCTTTTTATGTGCCGCTTTCTCCCAATAAAGAAGAAGCTACGCAGCGACTGTATCTTTTGAAACCTTTTTTCGAAAACGAAAAAATCGAAAAGATTGGGCAAAATATTAAGTACGACATTCTAATGGTGAGAAACTATGGAATAAATGTGCAGGGACCGCTTTTTGACACAATGATTGCTCATTATCTGCTCAATCCTGAAATCAGACATGGCATGGATTTTATGGCCGATACCTACCTGAAATATAAAACTGTTTCCATTGAAGAAATAATCGGTCCGCGTGGCAAAAAACAAGGAAACATGCGCGATATTGACAAAAATATTGTTTGCAATTATGCGTGCGAGGATGCTGATATCACGCTTCGACTAAAGAAAATACTTGAAAAAGAGCTTCGCGAGAATCAATTGGATAAACTCTATTATGAAATGGAAGGTCCGCTAATTTACACGTTGGCCGATATGGAATGGACAGGAGTTCGCTTAGATTTGAATGCTTTGCAGGTATTGTCGAAAGATCTGACAGAAGAGTTAATTGGTCTTGAAAAAGAGATAATTGGAATGGCGGGTATGGAATACAATGTAAATTCGCCAAAACAAACGGGTGAAATGCTTTTCGACCATTTGAAGATTGTAGAGAAAGCTAAGAAAACAAAAACAGGACAATACAGCACAAGCGAAGGCGAACTGGAAAAGTTGCGCAACAAACATCCTATCATCGATAAAATATTGGAATATCGCGGATTGAAAAAGCTCTTGAGCACTTATATCGATGCATTCCCATTGCTTATCAATCCACGCTCGAACAAAATACACACTTCGTTCAATCAAACAGTTGCTGCCACAGGCAGATTGAGCAGTACCAATCCGAATCTACAAAACATTCCCATTCGTGATGAACGCGGAAGAGCCATGCGAAAAGTTTTCATTCCCGACGAAGGATGTACTTTTCTTTCTGCTGACTACTCTCAGATTGAATTGAGGATTATGGCTCATTTGAGCAACGATAAGCGCATGACGGAGGCTTTTAACAACGATTTGGACATCCACAGTGCAACTGCTGCCAAAATATATAAAGTCCCCTTAGAAGAAGCTACAGGCGATATGCGCGAAAAAGCAAAAACAGCCAATTTCGGAATTATTTACGGTATTTCTGTATTCGGATTGTCTGAACGTCTGGCAATACCGCGTGACGAAGCCAAAGATTTGATTGAGGGTTATTTTGAGACTTATCCGGATGTGAAAAAATATATGGATAAAAGCATTGAAGTAGCAAAGGAGAAAGGGTATGTGGAAACACTATTCGGACGCAAGCGCTTTTTACCCGATATCAACTCCCGCAACGGAATTGTGAGAGGTTACGCCGAACGCAATGCCATCAATGCTCCCATCCAGGGCAGCGCAGCTGACATCATCAAAGTGGCTATGATTCGCATTTTTGAACGTTTTGAGGAAGAGAATTTGAAATCGAAAATGATTCTTCAAGTACATGATGAGTTGAACTTCAACGTTCCTTTGGATGAATTGGAAAAAGCGAAAGAGATAGTAATCCACGAAATGGAGAATGCTTATAAATTGAGCGTTCCGTTGAAAACAGATTGTGGATGGGGAAAGAATTGGCTGGAAGCGCATTAAAGGGGTGTGAGGGATGTGGTTTGGGGTGTGAGGTGTGGGGTGTTGCATAAATTAAAAGTTAAAAATTAAAAATTAAAAGCTGACCAAATATACTGCCCCCTTCATAAGAAAACTTAGGTAGGACACTGATTATTAGGCTTTTCTCTTTAGGGACAAAGGGAAAAAGAAGAGTAATAATCAATAATTGAGGTTTTTCATAATAGCCTCAAAATTAGAAGTTTGTGTCATTTAAGAATTGAAGCTTTGCCTACGGCAGACACGAGTTAAACTCGCACCAGCGAAGACCGTAGAAACGACAAATTATTAAGTTCCATCAATAATCATAAAAGATAATTCGTAATTAATGATTCGCAATTAAAAAAAACTATGCTTGACGGATTTGTAGAATGGGGATATTTTGGATTATTTATGGCATCTTTTTTAGCTGCCACAATACTGCCATTCGGGTCTGAAGTAGTTTTTGGTGGATTGATAGTGGCAGGCTTCGATATTTGGACTTCAGTAATTATCGCCACAATTGGCAATTCCATTGGAGGAATGACAAACTATTGGTTAGGCTCGTTCGGTAAAATAGAGTGGATAGAGCGGTTCATGAAAGTGAAGCGGGAACGAATCGAGAAGATGCAAGATTGGCTGCGTGGGAGGGGAGCCATTATGAGTTTCTTTGTGTTTTTGCCCGGTGTAGGCGATATCATAGCCGTTGCATTGGGTTTCCTGCGTGCTAATGCTTGGCTTGTGCTTCTCTTTATGACGTTAGGCAAATTTGTTCGTTACGTAGTTGTGGGATTTGGATTGGAACAAATTATATCGTGGTTTTAAACATAAAAAAATTATACAATGTTTGCAAAAATGTGAAAGAAGCATTGAAAGAAAAACTTCTTTCTTAGAAAGAAGAAAAAACAGAATTGGATGTAATCACGTTTGCGGGAAACAGAGAGCCTGCTTTGCACCCTGAATTCCCGGAAATTATAGATGATACCATCGAAAGAGAGACGCCCGCAAAAGAGCTTGAAAAAGCCCCACTGGAAGTATTGAGTAAAATTGCTGCCGAAGTAGAGCAATTGGGAGTTAAGACAAATGTAGCAGATTAAAACTAATTAAACTGTCTCCTCCTTTTTGAAATTTATCAAATGATAAACTTGAATGATAGCGATTAGCCCATTCGATACAATTAGCGGCCATTTCCATCCCAACAACACACCATACGCTACAAACAAAACGCATCCGATAAAATTGATGATGCGAATGCGTCTTACTTGTTTAGGAATGAAAGACAATACTAAAAAGGTCATGGCAAAGTAGCCAACTATTTCAACTGAATCCATACTAATAATCTTAGATTTATAAATACAAATATAGCGGTATTTCGCAAGAAACACCGCTATCTGTAATGTTTTTATGATTTAACTGTAGAGAAACAACAAGTTATTTCCTTACAAAAATAAACGCATTCCTATTTTTTTTCGTACGACAATAATCTCTGATCTCCTTCCAATTTGCGCATTTGCGTTATATCTTGCGTCACCTCAACAACGCCCAAATAGTTGTTCTCTTTGTCTCTCACGGCTGAATATTCGATGTAAATGAACCGTCCCATAAAATTGGACATCCAAAACACGGCTTTATTCTCTTTACCGCTTTTGAAATCATCGATGATTTGCTCAACAATATGCACACTCCCGGGCGGATGACACATACGCACATCGCGTCCGATGATGGATCGATTTCGCTCGAACACACGATTAGGACTATGTGAGAAAAAAGCAACTTTATCATCGGCATCCACAAAGGTGATATCAATGGGAATATGAAGAAACAATGCTTCCAATTGTTTTATGTCGAACGAACCGGAAGAGAGCTGAATAGCACCCGACTCAACATATTGTTGTTTTTCAACAATAAGACCTGCAGGTTTCCACTCATCTTCAGGATCAATCAGACAAAAACCAAATTCTATCGTTTCAGAATAAATTTTGTACCACTCCTCTTCGGTAAGTGTGTCCATAGCCATTGGGAAAAGAATTTCCTCTTCCTTCATTATCATTCCATCAATCAATTCAAGCGTTCGATTCAGATTTTTGTTGATAATGGATTGTAGCTGATTAACAGTTGAAATGGAAGTTTCCAAATCGCGGATGGAATCGTTTAAAAATACCCGTAACTCATCATGCTTGCCCCACATTACCGTGGGAGGACCTGTAATAAGATGTTTTTCCAAATAAGGAAACAGCAGGTACTCTTTTCTTTTGTAATGTTTGTCAATATCCGAAAGAGCATTGAAAATGGTGCGCAATTGCAGAACAAATCCTGGCAACTTATCATTTGTCAAGCTTTCAGCTGTCTCTAATAAATTTCGGGCTTTTTCAACCTCATCATTTAGTGCAATATTCTCCTTCTTGAACGTATCTATCGGGTGTCCTGCCGGAATACCCTTAGCACCAGATAAATCGATACTTCCATCTAATATGGCAGTATGCAAATCGCAAAATTCGAGAATTTCTTCTTCAGTTAATAGGTTTCCGTCTATCATTTCTTGCTCCACCTCCACAACTTCGTTGTAGGGTATATCAGTAAGCGCTTCTATCAGTTGTTTACGAATAGAATCTACATTCTCTCCGGCGTGCAGTTTCAATAGCAAACTGCGAAGTTTATCTTTCCGTTGAGGAGCGTTATTTATAAGTTCACTCATATAGGGTTATCCTTTTATCATTATTAATATCATTTTGAACGATTCAATTGCATCTAATGCATGAGGTTTATTAGCAGGCATAATAATGCAATCTCCTTTTTTGAGATGATGTGGAGTTCCATCAATTTTAATTTCAACTTCACCATCTATCACTTGTACCAATGCATCGTAAGAAGCGCTATGTTCAGTCAATCCTTGCCCTTTGTCAAAAGAGAATAGTGTTACATTACCGGACTTATTTTTAATAATTTGTTTACTGATAACTCCTCCGGAAGTGTATTCAATGGAACCATCCATCGAAAATATTTTTGCTGTGTCAAATGTTGCCATAATTTATTAGTTTATTATTGTTTTATGAAATACTGATTTCTCTCTTTTTTTTTATGTTAATTTAGTCAGTATGTATGTTATTGCTATAAAAATCAATATCGTTATTATTCAAAATTTAATCGTAATATTTAATTTATTCCCATTATTACCCTTTTTATAACAGCTTTCTCTATGAATGCCGACATTTCTGTGTACAATAACTCCAAAAGTTATACACTTACGCTTTGTTCTTCTAAAAGAACTTCCATATCCTCATCCACTGAAGTAATACCTGAGATATTGAAATTGTTTACAAGCACATTCACCACGTTTGGAGAAAGAAATGCAGGTAATGTTGGTCCTAAATGAATATTCTTAACTCCTAAAGATAGTAATGCAAGCAGTACAATCACAGCTTTTTGCTCATACCATGCAATGTTGTATGCAATTGGCAAATCATTCAAATCGTCCAATCCGAAAGCCTCTTGCAAGCTCAACGCTATTTTCACCAACGAGTAGCTATCGTTGCATTGACCGGCATCCAAAATGCGAGGGATTCCATTGATATCTCCCAATTGCAATTTGTTGTAGCGATATTTTGCACAACCTGCTGTCAGGATTACTGTATCGCTTGGCAATTTCTGCGCAAACTCAGTATAGTAATTTCTGCCTTTCATGCGTCCGTCGCACCCGCCCATTACAAAGAACTTGCGAATAGCACCTGTTTGCACTGCATCAACCACTTTGTCAGAAAGAGCTGCTACTTGATTGTGAGCAAAACCTCCAATTATTTCTCCTGTTTCAATTTCGATAGGTGCTTTACACTTTTTTGCATGCTCAATCAAAGAAGAGAAATCTTTTGGTTTACCATCTTCTCTGTCCGCAATGTGCATAAATCCTTCAAAACCTGATGCTCCGGTTGTGTAAACCTTATCGGCATAAGTTGAACTTCTCAGCGGTGGCACAATACAGTTCGTTGTAAACAAAATTACACCATTAAAAGTTTCGAAATCTTTTGTTTGTTGCCACCACGCACCACCGTAGTTTCCTACAAAATGGCTATATTTCTTAAACGCAGGATAATAATTGGCAGGTAACATTTCGCTGTGTGTATATATATCAACTCCCGTACCTTCGGTTTGTTTCAATAACTCTTCCATGTCTTTCAAGTCATGACCGCTAATGAGAATCCCCGGGTTCTTCCCTACCCCAATATTTACTTTAGTAATCTCCGGATTTCCGTAGCTTCCAGTGTTTGCGCTGTCAAGCAATGCCATTACTTTAACACCGTATTTACCTGTTTTTAAAACCAGTTGTGTTAACTCGTCTGCTGATAGATTATCGTTTGTTGTATCTACCAATGCTTGTTGCATAAAGGCATAAATTTTATTGTCTTCATAACCTAAATTGAAAGCATGTTCAGCATAGGCAGCCATCCCTTTGAGTCCGTAGATTATTAATTCGCGCAGCGAACGAACATCTTCGTTTTCGGTTGCAAGCACTCCCACTTCCAACGCTTTCTCAATCATCGCTTCCTGAGTTTCGCCTATCCAATGAGCGCCTGAATAAGTGATATCATCAATATTTACGCCCAAATCCTGCAGTTTTTTCTTGGCCGCATTACGCATTTCATAAGCTATATGCGTACGCACTATAAATCGATTGATATCGAAATTGGCATTTGTGATGGTCATAAACAGACTATCCACAATGAATTTATTTATTTGTAACACTTCTACTCCATTTGCTCTTAAGCGTACGGTATAATGAGAAATTCCTTTACACAAATAGATCAACAGATCTTGCATATTGGCAACATCGGCAGTTTTTCCGCATACACCTTTTATTGTACATCCTTCGTTCTTAGAAGTTTCTTGACACTGATAACAAAACATTTTGTTCATATTAGTAATTCTTCTTTTTAGTTTTTAAATTATTCTCTGTCTAATAGTGCGCAAAGGTAGATGATGAGTATATCAAAAGGTGTAACTCAAGTTACACATTGAAAAATTAACAACTATTCGCTCAGAAAAGCAAATAGCTTCTCTATCTTTATGCGAAAAATAGAACATGTTGGATTACGATATATCTTCCTGTCCTCTATTTGTGGGTATTAGTAAAGAGGAGCAACAAGATTTTCTCCATGGAATGGTAAGTAATAGAAAAATAGTTGATAAAGGACAAACTGTTGTGAGTCAGGGTGATGAAATAAAATATCTGTACTTATTGGTGCAAGGTGTGGTGCGTACTGAAATGATTACGCAAGAAGGCAATTTATTAGAGATTGAATTTATAGATGCAGTACGCCCGTTAGCATCTGCCTTTTTGTTTGCCAATAACAACAAGTTCCCGGTAGACGTAATTACGATTGAAGAATGTCACTTTTTGCTTATCCCCCGCAAAATTTGGTTGAAAGAAATGATGCAAAACGAGGTTTTATTGGCTAATTTCTTGAGATTGAATTCAAATATGATGGTTTTTATGTCCCAGAAAGTACAAATGATGTCTATCAAAAGCATCAAGGGAAAACTCTCATTGTTTATTTTGGAACATACTTCAGAAGAAGATAACAGTTTTATATTAAAACGGAATCGCACACAAATGGCTGAGTATTTTGGCGTTCAACGCCCATCGCTTGCGCGTACGATAAGCGAGTTGGTTGAAAGAGAGATTATTTCTATTGATAAGCGGAAGATAACGGTGTTAAATAGGGAGGAGTTGAGAAAAGTGTTGTGAGGGTTGGGGTGTGGGGTATGTGTTTTGTGGGATGGGGCATGTGTATTTGTTGGTGTGGGATGTTAGGTATTGAGTTCGCATTAATTGAAAGTTGAAAACTTCATTAATTGAAAAATGAAAATGGCGTTGATATGATTTTCTTTATCTGAAACCGCAAACCTCACACCCCATACCACAAAACACATACCCCCTTGCTCCCTAAACATTAAACCTAAAATGCATCACATCTCCATCCTGCACCACATATTCCTTACCTTCTACACTCATTTTACCCGCTTCTTTACAAGCATTTTCTGAGCCGTAGCTAATAAAATCTTCATATTTTATTACTTCTGCACGGATAAAGCCTTTTTCGAAATCGGTATGAATCACGCCTGCACATTGAGGAGCTTTCCAACCATCTTCAAACGTCCAAGCACGCACTTCAAGAGGTCCTGCGGTGAAGAACGTTTTTAGATTAAGCAATTGATAAGCCGATTTGATAAGTCGATTTACCCCCGATTCTTCCAATCCAATTTCAGAGAGAAATTCCTGGCGTTCTTCATAAGTATCCAGTTCCGCGATTTCTGATTCGGTCTTTGCCGCTACAACTAATATCTCTGCATTTTCATTTTTCACAGCTTTGCGCAGTTGCTCTACATATTTATTACCGGTTACAGCACTGGCTTCATCCACGTTGCAAACGTACATCACGGGCTTTAAAGTAAGCAGGTACAATTCGTTGGCCATTTTGATATCCTCTTTGCTTTCAAACTCCACAGTACGTGCAGATTCACCTTTTATCAATGCTTCGCGAATTTTAGTATAAACATCAAAAGCTCTTTTCGCTTCTTTATCTTGTGCAGTTTTGGCAATTTTTTCAACACGACCAATACGTGCATCTATAGTTTCTAAATCCTTTAGCTGCAACTCAATGTCGATAATCTCTTTGTCTCTTACAGGATTGATACTGCCATCAACGTGCGTTACGTTTTCATCGTCAAAGCAACGTAACACGTGCAACACAGCATCTGTTTCACGAATATTGGCAAGAAACCTGTTCCCTAATCCTTCTCCTTTGCTGGCACCTTTCACCAAACCCGCAATGTCCACAATTTCAACTGTAGTGGGATGTATCCTTTGTGGTTTAACCAATTCCGCCAATTTATTGATTCGTTCGTCAGGAACAGTAATTACTCCAACATTGGGTTCTATGGTGCAGAATGGAAAGTTAGCCGCCTGTGCTCTTGCATTCGATAAACAATTGAAAAGGGTTGACTTTCCCACATTAGGAAGTCCAACAATACCGCACTGTAATGCCATTTTTTTACGTTTTTATTTTTTGAGTGTGCAAAGGTAGTAAAATTTAAGCAAATAAATAAAGTGGGGTAGGGAGGGAGACCGCCAATTTAGATATTGTATCAGCGCATGGCGATATGCTCTCAAATAAATAGACATAGATTTTTAATTCAGTCGTAGCAATGCTACACCTCTACTTCATTTTTCGTTCTATAACAACGACTTCTTTAATTGTCCCATAAGTCTCATATCCATACGTCTACAATGTAATGTCACATGATAATGATAATGCTTATCTTCTTTAATCTCAAAGACTATTTCGATGTAAGCATAAAAAAAACAAACTGTTAAAACTGAAAATAGAGTTTAATAACTGTCAAAATTCTCCTTAAACCTTACCTACATCTCCTCAAAATTCAAAACCATTTCATTAAATGGATTGCTTAAAGCGCTCTTTTATACAGCTATTATCTTAAATAAGTTCTAAAACCTTTAAACTAATCCTCCAATTGTAGTTACAAGTGAAATAAAAATAATATATTTACAAAAGAGTTCATATTCATACATAATTCTCGAAGCTTACGCATGCAATATTTTTTTTACATAGCTGTTTTTAATGCATTCTTTTTCACGCTGCTACTCTTTCAGAAGAAATCAAGGATGATTCACGACAATATACTTATTGTTTGGCTAATCTATCTTGGCCTTTTTATTGGTAGCTATTCGTTGTATTCTCACGAATTATTTACTCATTTTAATTTACTCTCCGCCAGTTTCATTTCGCTATTTATGTTACAGGGAGTCTTTCTTTATTTATATGCATCACGGTTAGTTTCTAAACGTTATCGTTTTAATAAAAAAATGTTGTTGCATCTACTCCCTTTTGTAGCATTTAATATTTACCTTTTAGGGGCATCGTTCTTTCCTGATGTTGCCAATGAGATAAGATTGGAGAACGTACACACAAATGTGCATCATCCACTATTATTTCAGTTTTTCCTGATTATAACATTGCTATCCGGACCGTTTTACTTTGTGCTTACTCTAAGGCTATTTAAGAAGCACGACATCAATGTCTTTAACAATTTTTCTTCGATCGAGACAATTAACCTCAAATGGTTACGTAAACTGGTGATTATATTTGGAGTTGTTTGGACTGCATTAATTATTATTACGGTAATTCACCATGTGTTTAATCTGTTCTCAATGGTTTTTTGTACAGACAGTCTATTCTTAACTCTGTCGGTGTTTGTAATTCTAATTGGTTATTTTGGATTAAAACAGAAAGTTATTTTCGAGAATGAATTTGAGGAACAACCAGTTTTGGCCGAAGAGAAGATGAAATATTCAAGCTCTACTCTAAAAGAAGATGAAGCCTCTGAGTATGCCAAACGGTTAATCGATTATATGCATTTAGAAAAGCCTTATTTAAATCCGGAATTAACGTTAACTCATCTCGCATCAGAAATAGATATCTCAACTCATCATTTATCACAAATCATTAATGAACAATTTAAACTGAATTTTTTTGAATACATTAATCAGTTCAGAGTTGAAGAAGTGAAATCACGAATTAACGACCCAAAATTTGAACACTATTCCTTGCTTGGGATTGCTCTTGATTCAGGTTTCAACTCCAAGTCATCTTTCAACCGAATATTTAAAAAGTTTACTAACCAAACACCTTCTCAATTCAAATCGGCATTAATCGATAAATAATACTGCATCCCAATTAATTTTCAAGTCCTATCCTATAAAGTACTCCCAGTATAAGACTTATAACACGTCTCACTTTATAAAGTGAGGCGATTGCCCCATGTCTATACACTACATTTGCCCATGAAAATTATTTACAAACAAAAATTATGGAGGAACAATTATGAAGTCTAAATACTCAGAGTATTTAAAAGAAACAATGGAAAGGATAGGGAACTATGGAAAAGCAAATCCTGAATTAATGGGTGCATTTTCCAAGTTACATAAAGAGGGTATAAGAGCGGGGGTATTATCTACAAAGGATAAAGCGCTTGAAGAAGTAAAACAAAAGGAATTTATCATTAACAATTAAAACATTAAACATTATGAAATTAAAAGAGAAATTAACACAGAACACTCTTTCTAAAGGTAGAAAGCAAACAAGAGTTATCAATGCAAAAGTATTTGCACTTGCACTTTTTGCAATACTATTAATGAGCACGCAAAGTGCATTTGCACATTGTGATTCGTATGATGGACCGGTAATAAAAGATGCTTTAAAAGCATTGGAGCAACAAAACGTAGAACTTGTATTAAAATGGGTAGAACCAAAGTATGATGAAATCATTACTGAAAAATTCAACCAAACTTTAAAACTTAAAGGTAGTAACAAAGAAGTAAATAAAATTTTGGAAACTCACTTTTTGGAAACATTGGTTCGTCTTCATAGAGAAGGTGAAGGAGCTCCCTTTACAGGATTGAAACCTGTTGGTTCAATGACTCCAATGGTGGAAATGGCTGATAATT
>Ga0265293_10009671_pt1 | contig 13783 bp, 13 predicted proteins | sample Munlanlewell138R_FD_192505 | JGI IMG/M metagenome (GOLD analysis project Ga0265293, IMG submission 192505) | Leachate microbial communities from a municipal landfill in Southern Ontario, Canada - Leachate well 138R | ecosystem: Engineered > Solid waste > Landfill > Unclassified | place: Canada...
CGGGGATGGGCTGGCCGATGAAATGCTCGATACGGCGTACTTTATGGCGCTCGGCGTGATTGGCCAGCGTATACGCCAGGCCGTCGCGTCCCGCGCGGCCGGTGCGGCCGATGCGGTGGACGTAATCCTCGGCCTGCAGCGGCAGATCGTAGTTGATGGCGTGGCTGATGCCTTGGACGTCGATGCCTCGCGCCGCCACGTCCGTCGCCACCAGGATGCGCACGCGTCCTTTCTGCAATAGGCCCAGAGTGCGGGTACGCTGGCGCTGATTCATGTCGCCGTGCAATGCCGCGGCGGCGAAGCCTTGCTCGGCCAAGCGATCCGCCAGATCGTCCGCGCCGCGCTTGGTGGCGGTGAATACGATCGCCTGGTCCAGGGCCGTATCGCGCAGCAGGTGATCGAGCAAGCGCATCTTGTGGCCGTTGTCGTCGGCGTACAGCAGGCTTTGCGTGATATTGGCGTGCTTCTGGCTCTGGCTGGCCAATTGGATCTGCTCGGGCTCTTGCATCATTTTCGCGGCAAGGCGGGCGATCGTGCCGTCCAGTGTGGCGGAGAACAGCAGCGTCTGGCGGTCGTTCGGCGTGCTGCCGACGATGGTCTCGATGTCGTCGATGAAGCCCATGTCCAGCATGCGGTCGGCTTCGTCCAGCACCAGCGTGTGCACGGTGGACAGGTTGACGCGCTTGGCTTGCAGGTGATCGATCAAGCGGCCGGGCGTGGCGACCAGTACGTCCACGCGGCGCGACAAGGCCTTGAGCTGGGCGCCGTAAGGCATGCCGCCGACCACCACGGCGATGCGCAGATCCTTGATGTGCGCGCCATAGGTTTTGCTCGCTTCGGCGACTTGCATGGCCAGCTCGCGGGTCGGAGTCAGGACCAGCACCTGGACGCCGCTGCCTTTATTGGCCGGCATGGATGCGATGCGATGCAGGGCGGGCAGCATGAACGCGGCGGTTTTGCCGCTGCCCGTCTGGGCGGAGACCATCAGGTCGCGGCCCGCCAACGCGCGGGGGATGGCGGCGGATTGCACGGGCGTGGGCTCGGCGAAGCCGGCTTTCAGGACGGCGGACAACAATTTCGGGGCAAGGCCCAGGGTTTCAAAAGACATGCGTGATCCTTTGCCGAATGAACGGCATACACATAGCGCAACCGGGGAATAAGGTTCCGGAACGCAGGTTGATTGGAGCATCGTGCCGACCGAATCAACCTGGAATGCGGCGTCTGTCTTGGATACGCAGCGGCAAGGCCTGGGGGTCAGGAAGCGATGGCGCGCGACATGGGTGCTGAAAATGGTCAGTCAACTGCTATGACACAGCATGCTTGCTGTATGAAAATGTCGCGGCATGAAAATGCAGTGCCGAAAGTATAGCCTGATTCCTGGCTAAGGGATATCCCTTGTGTTGGAATATTGCAACTTACGTGGCCGGGCGGCCCATCCAGTCGACCTCGGCCTGCCCATGCTCGCGCAGCCAGGCGTTGGCCTTGGCGAAGTGCCCGCATCCGATGAAGGGCACGGGCGGACGTTGCGCCGACAGCGGCGAGGGGTGGTTGCTGGCCAGTATGGCATGCGGACCATGGCCGGGACCGTTCAGCAGGCCCCGCTTGGCCTGGGCGTGCGAGCCCCAGAGCAGAAAGACTTTGGCCTGGGGTTGGCGGGCGACGTGCTGGATGAGCGCGTCCGTGACGGTTTCCCAGCCTTTTTTCGCATGGGAGGCCGGCTGATGCGCTTCGACGGTCAAGGAGGCGTTCAACAGCAGCACGCCTTGATCGGACCAATCGCTCAGGTCATGGCGCCTGCGCATGGGCCGGTCCGGATATTCCATGGCCAGTTCCTTGAAGATGTTGCGCAAGCTGGGCGGGCAGGGGCAGTCGTCGGGCACGGAAAACGCCAGGCCTTGGGCCTGCCCGGGGCCGTGATAGGGATCCTGGCCCAGTATCACCACCTTGACGTCCTGCGGCGTGATGTGGCGCAGCGCGCGAAAGGGATCGGCCGGGAAGATGACGGCGCCTTCCTCGCGGCGCCGGCGTATCATCGCGCTCAGGTCGGCCAGGGTGTCGCGCACCGGCTTCAAGGCGGTCTGCCATTCGGGATGAAGGTCGATCAGCAAGGGGCGGAATCCCAGAGTCAGTGCGTTTTGCGCCACGTTCGATGTCCTCAAGACGATGATGGGTTCATGATAACTGCGCGTCCAGGGCCCGCCGATACTCGTCGAGCCGCCCGCGCAGCCGCCGCGCCTTGTCGCTCCAGCGCCGGCGTTCCGCTGCGTCGCGCGTGGCCGCCGGCCCCCAGGCCGCCTCGGGAAAATGCGGATCGTCTTCCCAGCGCGGGATGATGTGCCAATGCAGGTGCGCAACCATATTGCCGAATTGCGCCAGATTGATCTTGTCCGGCTGCAGCACGCGGCGCTGCGCGATTTCGACGCGGCTCACGATCTCCATGCACTGCGCGCGCTGGGCGTCGGGCAGGTCGCTCATTTCGCGTACGTGCCGGGCGTGGATGAGCCGTGTGTATCCCGGGAAGCGTTCGTCGTCGACCAGGACGACGCGCCAAGGATCACGCTCCCATAGCACCGTTTCGCCTTGGGGGCGGCAAAGCGGGCAACCGGGGCTTGCGTTCACGGCGGTATCGGACATGGCGGGCGGAATCGTCGTCGGTGAAGGCGAAGCCTGCTCAGGCAAAGAACAGCTCGCGCAATGCGGGTCCGGGTTCGGTCGCGCGCATGAAGGTTTCGCCGACCAGGAAGGCCTGGACGCCATGGCCGCGCATGAGCTGGACGTCCTGCCGGGTGACGATGCCGCTTTCCGTCACGACTCTCTTGCCTTCGGGAATGGCGCCAAGCAAATCCAGCGTCGTTTGCAGCGTGGTCTCGAAGCTGCGCAGATTGCGATTGTTGATGCCAAGCAGCGGGGTTTCCAGCGTCAGTGCGATGTCGAGCTCGGCCCGGTCATGGACCTCGACCAGCACGTCCATGCCCAGCTCTTTGGCGATGGCTTCGAATTCGCGCAGTTGCGTGGCGCTCAAGGCGGCCACGATCAAAAGAATGCAATCGGCGCCCAAGGCGCGGGCGTGGATGATCTGATAAGGGTCGATCATGAAGTCCTTGCGCAGCACCGGAAGGATGCAGGCGGCGCGTGCCTGGCGCAGGTGGTCGTACGAACCCTGGAAATACTGGACGTCGGTCAGTACCGAGAGGCAGGCGGCGCCGTGCGCCGCGTAGGACGTGGCGATGTCCGCGACGTTGAACTGTTCGCGGATCACGCCCTTCGAAGGCGAGGCCTTCTTGACTTCGGCGATGACCGCCGGCTTGCCTTGCGCGATCTTGTCCTCGATCGCGCGGGCGAAACCGCGCAGATCCTTGCGGCTTTTGGCTTCGCGCAGCACCTCGGATTCGCTGCGCATTTGACGCGCCGTCGCGACTTCGGCTTTCTTGGTCTCGATAATTTTGGCGAGTATGTCGTTCATACGTCGAATCTCCTGGTATAGGCGCAGAACTCTTCGAGCTTTGCGCGCGCGGAGCCATCGGCAATTGCGTCGAATGCGCGTTTCAAGCCTGCTTCGATCGAGCCGGCCTTGTTGCCGGTGTAGATGGCGAGGCCTGCATTGAAGGCTACGATATCACGAGCCGGGCCCGGTCCGTTGTCCAGGGCCTGGCGCAGCATGGCGGCGGACTCGTCGCGGTTGGCCACTTTGATCGAGCGGTTCGATACCATGGCCATGCCGAAATCCTCCGGATGGATCTCGTATTCGCGCACTTCGCCGTCTTTCAGCTCGCCGACCATGGTGGAAGCGCCCAGCGAGGCTTCGTCCATGCCGTCCTTGCCATGCACGATCAGCACGTGCCTGGATCCCAGCCGTTGCAGCACGCGCACCTGTATGCCCACCAGATCGGGGTGGAATACGCCCATCAGCTGATTGGCGGCGTTGGCGGGGTTGGTCAAGGGACCGAGTATGTTGAAAATGGTGCGCACGCCCATTTCTTTGCGAACGGCGCCGACGTTCTTCATGGCGCTGTGGTGGGCCGGCGCGAACATGAAGCCGATGCCCGTCGCGTCGATGCACTCGGCGACCTGCCGGGGGTCGAGCGCAAGCCGGGCGCCCAGCGCCTCGAGCACGTCCGCGCTGCCCGAAGACGACGAGGCGCTGCGGTTGCCGTGCTTGGCGATCTTGACGCCCGCAGCGGCGGCCACGAACATGGCGGCCGTCGAAATGTTGAACGTATGCGAGCCGTCGCCACCCGTGCCGCACATGTCGAGAAGATCCGATGGGTCGCTGACCGGAACTGGCAAGGCGAATTCGCGCATGACCTGGGCGGCGGCGGCGATCTCGCCCACGGTTTCCTTCTTGACCCGCAGGCCCATTAGCAAGGCGCTTGCGATCTGCGGCGACATGTCGCCGCGCATCAGCATGCGCATGAGGTGCAGCATTTCGTCGTGGAAGATTTCACGGTGCTCGATGCAGCGCGCCAGGGCCTCGGTGGGTGTGATGGTCATGTTTGAGCTCCCTTGGTTCTTCTTCACGGCAGGTTCAGGAAATTCTGCAGCAGCGCATGGCCATGCTCGCTCAGGATGGATTCGGGGTGAAACTGCACGCCGTAGATTGGAAGGGTTGTGTGCCGCACGCCCATGATCTCGCCGTCTTCGGTTTCGGCCGTGACGGCCAGGCAATCGGGCAGCGTGGCGCGCTCGATGGCAAGGGAATGATAGCGGGTAACTTTATAAGGCGAGGGCAGCCCGGCGAATACGTCGGTGTCGGTGTGCGTGATGGGCGATACCTTGCCGTGCATGATGCGTCGGGCGCGTACGATATTGCCGCCGAAGGCCGCGCCGATGGCCTGGTGGCCCAGGCAGACGCCCAGTATGGGCATTTTGCCCGCGAAATGCCGGATGGCGTCGACCGATATGCCGGCCTCGGCCGGCGAGCATGGCCCGGGCGAGATGCAGATGCGGTTCGGCGCCAGGTCGGCGATTTCCTGCAGGGTCACCTGGTCGTTGCGGCGCACCACCACGTGCTCGCCTAGCTCGCCGAAATACTGCACGAGGTTATAGGTGAAAGAGTCGTAGTTGTCGATCATCAGGGTCGTGTTCATTTCTTATCCTTGAATTCTTTTTCGTCGCGTGTCGCAAAGCGCCCCTCAGATGGGCTCGTCCAACCCGTATTGAACCTGTTCGGCCGCGCGCAGCACCGCGCGCGCCTTGGCTTCGGTTTCCTGCCATTCCATTTCGGGATTCGAGTCGGCGACGATGCCCGCCGCTGCCTGCACGTAAAGCATGCCGTCCTTGATCAGCCCGGTACGGATCGCGATCGCAACGTCCATTTCGCCGCCGTAGCTCAGGTAGCCCGCCGCGCCGCCGTAGATGCCGCGGCGCACCGGCTCGAGCTCGTCGATGATCTCCATGGCCCGCACCTTGGGGGCGCCGGTCAGCGTGCCGGCCGGGAAGGCGGCGCGCAGCACGTCCATGTTGCTGATGCCGCTGTCGATCTCGCCGGCCACGTTCGACACCAGATGCATCACGTGGGAATAACGCTCGATCGTCATGGTGTCGGTCACTTTGACGGTGCCCGTGCGCGCCACGCGGCCGATGTCGTTGCGGGCCAGGTCGATCAGCATGACGTGCTCGGCGCATTCCTTCGGATCGTTCTTGAGTTCCTCGGCCAGTCGCAGGTCTTCTTCGGGCGTCGCGCCGCGCTTGCGCGTGCCGGCCAGCGGGCGGATCGTGATCTGGGTCCGCTTGCGCTCTTCCTCGGTGATGACTTCCTGCCTGACCAGGATTTCCGGCGAGGATCCCACGACCTGGAAGTCATCGAAGTTCCAGTAGTACATGTAAGGGGAGGGGTTCAATGAGCGCAGGGCCCTGTACAGCGAAAGCGGCGAATCGCGGAACGGCTTGGCGATGACTTGTCCGACCTGGACCTGCATCAGGTCGCCGGCGGCGATGTATTCCTTGGCCTTGAGGACGGCCTTGATGTAGTCTTCCTTCTTGAAGTCGCGTCGGCAGTCGGTTTGCAGGCTGGCGTAGGCGTAGGGAATGACGACGGGCATGCGCAGCTTTTCGCGCAATTCTTTCAGGCGCCGCTTGGCCTGCACATAGCTTTCGGGCTTACGGGGGTCGGCGTAGACCACCAGGTAGGTTCGTCCGGCCAGGTTGTCCACGACGACCAGCTCGTCCACGTGCAGCAGCATGATGTCCGGCGTGCCGTTGTCCTGGCCCGCGGGAAACGGCTTGGTCGCCGGACCCAGCTTGGGTTCGATGTGGCGCACGGTATCGTAGCCGAAGTAGCCCGCCAGGCCGCCCGCGAAGCGCGGCATGCCGGGGCGGATGGCGACCTTGAACCGCGCCTGGTAGGCTTCGATGAAGGCCAGGGGGTCGCCCTGGTGCGTCTCGACGACCTTGCCTTGGTGCACGACCTCGGTGATGTCGCCGCTGGAGCGCAGGATCGTCTTGGCGGGCAGGCCGATGAACGAATAACGCCCGAATTGCTCGCCGCCCACCACGGATTCGAGCAGGCAAGTATTGCGCCCGCCCTCCGGGCCGCTGTGAGCCAATTTCAAGTAGATGGCCAGCGGCGTATCCAGGTCGGCGTAGGTTTCCGTGATGAGGGGAATCCGGTTGTAGCCTTGAGCTGCGAGAGCGTTGAATTCGATTTCGGTCATGATGGTCTCGGTTTGGGTGATGCGCGTTGCATGGTGGCCGGGACAGTCGAATCAGACAAAGAAAAAGCCCGGCCATTCTGGATGGGTTCCGGGCTTAGACTGAGAAGGGGCCGGAATCCACAGTGTTTCCGGTCCCGGGAGTCGATGATCGCTACCCAGAACATAAACGCCACCAGCGCCAATAGGCGCGGGGCGTTTCGTCGTAATAACGGGTGGCGTTCATGAGTGGTATCTGGTTAAGCATTGACGGACATTAAGGTCTTGCCGCCCACTGGGCGGCAAGCTCAATGGACGTAACTATAGCATCGACGTCGAGCTCACGCACGTCTTTTCCTTCATTGTAGCCATATGGGACCGCCAGAACGTCCAGCCCGGCGGCGCGGGCGGCCTGGGCGTCGTTGATGGAATCTCCGATGAACAGGGCTTTTCCAGGCGGCGTGGCCAGTTGCGCGCAGGCGTGCAGGACGGGCATGGGATGTGGTTTCTTTTCCGCGCAGGTATCGCCGCAGACCACGACGTCGAAGTAGGGGGCCAGCCCGGATCGCCGCAGCAAGGGCAGGGTGAACTCGCCCGGCTTGTTGGTGACCACGCCGAGCTTGGCGCCTGAGCGGCGGAACGCATCCAGGCCTTCCCGCGTGCCGGCGTAAGGCCGCGCGCCGCTGCCGTTGACCCGGTGATAGTGGCGGCGCCAGGATTGCATGGCCTGCTCCCGGACGTGCGGGTCGTCGCTTCGATCGGGCAGGGCGGCGCGCAGAACGCGCTGGATGAGCACGTGCGCGCCTTTGCCGACATAAGAGGCGATTTGCGCCATGGGCAGCGGCTCGTGGTCCATGTCGGCCAGCATGGCGTTGACGGCCTCGGTCAGGTCGGGAATGGTATCCAGCAGGGTGCCGTCCAGATCCAGCAAAACAGCGTGATAGCGCATGGCGGTCGGTTTCCGTTCGCGTCGAAAAAGCGTGCGCTTACGCGGACAGGGATTCGCCCTTGGCGATTTCCGCGCGCAAGGCGTCGATGACGGCTTTGTAATCGTCCTGGCCGAAGATGGCCGAGCCCGCCACGAAGGTATCCGCGCCCGCGGCGCGGATGGAGGCGATGTTCTCGACCTTGACCCCGCCGTCTATTTCGAGCGCGATGGGATGGCCGCCCGCTTGCGCCCACGCGTCGATCTTGCGTCGGGCCTGGACCAACTTGCTCAGGGCGCCGGGTATGAACTTCTGGCCGCCGAAGCCGGGGTTGACGGACATGAGCAGGACGACGTCCAGCTTGTCCATCACGTGGTCCATCCAGTCCAGCGGCGTGGCTGGATTGAATACCAGGCCCGCCAGGCAGCCGTGTTCGCGGATCAGGGACAGGCTGCGGTCCACGTGGCGGGAGGCTTCGGGATGAAAAGTGATGATGTCGGCCCCCGCCTTGGCGAATTGCGGGATAATGGCGTCCACGGGTTCGATCATCAGATGCACGTCGATGGGAGCCTGGGTGTGGGGGCGCAGCGCTTCGCATACCAAGGGCCCCACGGTCAGGTTCGGCACGTAATGGTTGTCCATGACGTCCAGATGTATCCAGTCGGCGCCGGCGGCGACGACGTTGCGCACTTCTTCACCCAATCGGGCGAAATCGGCGGAGAGCAGGCTGGGGGCGATGCGGGTGGGCTGTGTCAGTGGCATGGCGGGGTCGGCGGATGGCGCAGTGGAAAAACCGATGGATAGTGTGCCATTATTGTAGGCCAGCGCAGGCGGTCTTACCCGGCAAGCGGGACCGGCAGGAAAAAACGCGGCGAACCAGTCAAGTGGAGACGGAACAAACCTATGAAGCCTTGCGATATCAAAGTCGTTGTGACCCCGCAGTATTTGCCGGACCAGTCCAACCCCGAAGAGCAGGAGTATCTGTTCGCTTATACGGTGCGCATCGCGAACCAGGGCGAGCAGGCGGCGCAGATCATCAGCCGCCACTGGATCATTACGGACGGCAATCATAAAACCCATGAGGTACGCGGTCTGGGCGTCGTCGGCCAGCAGCCTTTGCTGGCGCCGGGCGAGACGTTCGAATACACCAGCGGCTGTCCGTTGCCCACGCCGGTGGGCACGATGCGCGGCACCTATCATTGCGTGGGCGAAAACGGCATACCCTTCGACGTCGCCATCCAGGAATTCATGCTGGCCATGCCGCGCACCTTGCATTAAATCTTTACGTTCAATGGGCTTTATGAAGAGAATTTTAGTTGTGTCTTGCATGGCATCGTTGCTGGCGGCGTGTGCGACCGGACCCGAATCGACGCCGCCGGACGCCGGGGCGCCGGCCGCGGCCGGCGCCCCGGGCCAGGCGCGGGCTGACGTGGCGGAGCAGCCTTTGCGCGTGCCGGCCTTGTCCAGCTTCGTCGACACGCCGGCGCGCCCGCTGGCCGCCAAGTATCAAGCGGTGTCCTGGGAAACCTTGCCGGGCTGGAGGCAGGACGATCTGTCGTCCGTGTGGAAAGGCTTCGTCAACAATTGCAAGGGCCTGATGCGGCCCGTTAGCGGATCGCTGACGCTGCCCGCGCGGGCAACGCCGATCGCGTGGCAGCCTGTGTGCGCGGCCGCGCAGATGTCGGGCCTGGGGGCCGGCCACGCCGATACGGAAAACGTGCGCGCGTTCTTGCAGACCCATTTGCAGCCCTGGCGCCTTCTGGATGCTTCCGGCAAGGTGGCGCAAAATACCGTGACCGGCTATTACGAGCCGCTGGTCAGGGCCTCGCGCACGCGTCAGGGCGAGTATCAATGGCCTTTGTACCAGGCGCCGTCCGATTTGCTGACCATCGACCTGGGCTCCGTGTATCCCGAGCTGGCCGGCAAGCGGGTGCGGGGCAAGCTGGCCGGCAATCGGGTCGTGCCCTACGACACCCGCGCCGAGATCGCGGCGACGCCGTCCCGCCAGCCTCCGGTGATCGTCTGGGTGGACGATCCGGTCGAGGCCTTTTTCCTCCAGATACAAGGGTCGGGCCGCGCGCGGCTGCCTAACGGCGACATGATCAGGCTGGCATACGCCGACCACAATGGGCGTCCCTATGCGTCGATAGGCCAATGGCTGGCCAAGCAGGGACAGTTGCCGCTGGCGCAAGCGTCCATGCAGAACATCAAGGCGTGGGCCAAGCGGAATCCGGGCCGGGTCCAGGAAATGCTCAATGCCAATCCGGCCATGGTGTTTTTTAACGAGGAAAAAATCACCGATTCCGAGCTCGGCCCCAAGGGCGCCTACGGCATTCCCCTGATCGGCGGCCGGGCGGTGGCCATCGATCCCACCGCCGTGCCCCTGGGCACGCCGATCTACCTGGCCACGACCTATCCGGCTTCCGACCGGCCCTTGCGCCGCCTGGTGTTCGCGCAGGATACGGGGGCGGCCATCAAGGGCGCGGGGCGCACGGACTTTTATTGGGGCTTCGGCGACGAGGCGGGCGAGCAGGCGGGCAGGATGAAGCAGCGCAGCGATACCTGGCTGTTGTGGCCCAGGCAGGCGGGGGCTCCCTCGGCACGATGAAAAACGACCATATCGTTGTGTGCGGTACCGGCATCGCCGGCCTGGCGACGGCCTTGGGCCTGGCCAGGGCCGGCATGCGGGTCAGCCTGCTGGGACCGCGTCCGCGCCAGGCCGATCCGGCGCCGCCCGACGTCTATTGCCCCAGGGTCTATGCCATGTCGCTGGCCAGCCGGTGCTTCCTGTCGTCGCTGGGAGTCTGGGACATGCTCGACGCGCGGCGCATCGCCGCCGTCGAAAGCATGGAGGTCTACGGCGACGCGCAAGGGGCGCTGCACTTGCATGCCTGGCAGGCGACCGAGCAGGCGCTGACGTGGATCATGGAATCCAGCGAGCTGGAACGCGTGCTGCGGCAGGCCATAGCGGTCTACGGCATCCCCTGGCAGGACGACACGTTCCAGGCCTGGTCCGGTCGGGAGGTCACGACCGCCTCGGGCCAGACGCTGCCGGCGACACTGCTGGTCGGCGCGGACGGCGCCAAGTCGGCGGTGCGCGCGGCCGCGGGCATCGCCCATCATGCCCAGCCGTACGGCGACACGGGCGTCGTCACCCATTTGACCGCCGAGCTGCCGCATCAGCACCGGGCCATGCAGTGGTTTACGGGCGATTCCGTGCTCGCCCTGCTGCCCTTGCCCGATACTTCGGCGGGCCCGCAGGTATCCATGGTATGGTCCATGCCGCAGGCGCAATGGCGGGAGCTGCAGGCCATGGAGGCGGGGCGGCGTGATGCCCTGTTGCAAAAGCGCCTGGCCGCGGCGACCGGCATGCGCTTGGGAACGTTGACGGTGCGCGCGCCGGTGCTGGGCTTTCCATTGACGCTGGAGCACAGCGCGATGATCGCGCCGGGAGTGGCGCTGGTGGGAGACGCGGCGCATCGCGTCCACCCTTTGGCGGGACAAGGCCTGAACCTGGGTCTGGGCGACGTCGAGGAACTTATCCGCGCCCTGCGCGACAAAGAAAGCTACCGGTCCGCGGGCGACGAGCGGGTATTGCGCCGCTACCGGCGTGCCCGCGCCGAGCCCGTGTGGGCGATGCGCGCGGTGACCGACGGCTTGCATCGTTTGTTCAAGGCCGAGGAAACGCCGGTGGTCTGGGCGCGAAACCTGGGCATGCAGGTGGTGGACCGCGTTCCGGCGCTCAAGCGCGTGTTGATCGAAAAAGCGGCGGGGCGGCGCTAGCGCGCGCATCGCCGGCGAAATGTAAAGTGCTTGGTCCGTCATGGGCCTGAATCCAAGAAAGGAAATTATGAAAGCATCGTATAAGGTATGGTTCTCGGGCGCGGTATCCGGCGTGTTGCTGGGCATGGCGGCCGCGGTTTTTCCGGGCCTCGCGGCGGCTCAGGCCGATGCGACGCCGGAGAGCGTGCAGCGCGCGTTCGTGGAGCGTTTTCCCGGCATCCAGATCGAAGGCGTGCGCCCTACGCCGTTTCCCAATCTGTACGAGGTGCAGATCGGCGAGGATCTGGTTTACACCGATGCGCAGGTCGGTTTCGTGATGCAGGGCGCGCTGGTCGATGCGCGTACGCGCACGGATCTGACGGCGCAACGCATCCAGCAGCTGACCCACGTGCCGTTCGAGTCGCTGCCGCTGGAGTTGGCCGTCAAACAGGTAAAAGGCGACGGTTCGCGCGCGATGGCGGTGTTCGAAGACCCCAATTGCGGATATTGCAAGCAGTTGCACCGGGTATTGGAGGGCATCGACGACGTGACCGTCTATAGCTTCCTGTATCCGATACTGTCGCCGGATTCGCACGACAAGGCCAGGGACATCTGGTGCGCGTCGGATCGCGCCGCCACGTGGAAGGACTGGATGGTGCGCAACCAGCCGCCCGCCGCCGCCGAATGCGACACGCCCGTCGACGAGGTGCTGGCCCTGGGCCGCAAGCTGCGCGTGCAAGGCACGCCCGCCATCTTTTTCAGCGACGGCACCCGGACCAACGGCATGCTGCCGGGCAACCAGCTGAGCCAGCGCCTGGACGCCCTGGCGAAGAATTGAACGATCAACGCCCCGGGGCCGGCGCTCGCCGGCCTGGCGCTTATTCCAGCGACAAGTTCAAGCGCTGGATGACGGTTTCCAGCCGGGCCTTTTCGGACACGATCATTTCCGTCATTTCGGCGGGTGTCGACGGCTCCGAGCTGAAGTACAGGGAAGCGAACTTTTCCTTGACCTCGGGCAGGCGCAGGACGCGCGTGACCGCCGCGTTCAGGCGTTCCGTCACCGCGGGAGGCGTGCCGGCGGGCGCGAACAAGGCATCCCACGAGATGACCTCGAAGCCGGGATAGCCCTGTTCCACCATGGTGGGAATACCGGGCAGCAGATCGCTGGGTTCGGCGCTGGTGATGGCCAGCGCCCGCAGCTTGCCCGCCCGCACCTGGGGCATCGCGATGCCCGGCACCATCAGGCCGGCCTGGATGTCGCCGGCGATGATGGACGTGACGACTTGCGGGAAGCCGGGGTAGGGGATCTGCTGCATTTCCATGCCTGCTTCCTGCTCCAGCATGGCCATGCCCAGGTGCGCCGAGCTGCCCGGCCCCACGGTGCCGTAATTCAAGGCGCCGGGCTTTTCCTTGGCCAGGCTGATGAATTCATTCAGGGTCTTGGCGGGCGATTCGGCCGGCACGACCAGGACGTTGGGGCTCTTGCCGAGCAGCGATATGGGCGTCAAGTCCTTGAGCGGATCGTAGCCCAGCGTGGTCTTGTACAGGGCCGGAGCGGTCACGATCGGACCGTTGATGGTCAGCAGTATCGTGTAGCCGTCGGGCTGCGCCTGCGCGACCTGGCGCGTGCCGATATTGCCGCCGGCGCCCGGCTTGTTGTTCACCACGATGGCCTGGCCCAGATCCTTGGCCAGGTGCTCGGATACAGTGCGCGCCAATACGTCGGGCGAAGACCCGGCGGGAAAAGGAACGATGAGCTGTATCGGTTTCTGCGGCCAGGTGTCGTCGGCGTGAGCGGTGGCGGCGCCCGTCAGGGCCGCCGCCATGCAGAGCGCGCGCAGCGGCGCGCCTATCATGCGATGCAATAGTTCATGTGCAGACATGCGGGTTCCTCGGTGTGTTCGGCGTGGGCCGGTAAGATTCAGGGGTGCGCCCCGGTCGTTTCCGGTCGGGCTACGCGGGAAAGCAGTTGCGTGACGGCGTCTCGCGGCGACAGATCGTCGAACAGCACGCGGCAGACGACGTCGGTGATCGGCATGTCGACGCCGTGTCGGCGGCCCAGGGCCTGGGCCGCGCGCGCGCAGCGCACGCCCTCGGCGGTAATGCCGCGCGCCAGGATGGCCTGCAGGGACTGCTCCCGGGCCAGCGCCAGGCCCACTTGCCGATTACGCGATAAATCGCCCGTGGTGCTCAGCACCAGGTCGCCCAGGCCGGTCAGGCCGGAAAACGTTTCGGGCTGGCCGCCCAGCGCCAGGCCCAGGCGTTGTATCTCCGCCAGGCCGCGAGTGATCAGCGCCGCGCGGGCATTGGCGCCCAGGCCCAGCCCATCGGAAATGCCGCAGGCGATGGCGATCAGGTTCTTCATGGCGCCGCCGACTTCGACTCCGACGATGTCCGCGCTGTGGTAAATGCGGGCTTGCGTCCCGTGCAAGGCGCGCGTCACGCTGTGGATGGTGGCGGAGCTGG
>Ga0265293_10009673_pt1 | contig 13777 bp, 12 predicted proteins | sample Munlanlewell138R_FD_192505 | JGI IMG/M metagenome (GOLD analysis project Ga0265293, IMG submission 192505) | Leachate microbial communities from a municipal landfill in Southern Ontario, Canada - Leachate well 138R | ecosystem: Engineered > Solid waste > Landfill > Unclassified | place: Canada...
CCCCCTTTAATATAGTAAAATACATACTATTGGGATACATAGCAAAAATCGCAGAAAAGCACCGCCAAGGATTTAAAATATTATCTAGTTACATAGGTGATGTGTGATAGGGGAGTATTATTCAGTTATAAGCGGGTTTTGTGTTTTATATATACAAATAGTAACACGTTTTTCTGACCTATAATTTGACTTTTTCCTGTTTATGGAAACGGTCAAATGTTTACCCAGAGTTTACTTTGACACGGAAGAGGTCAGAAGTTCAATTCTTCTATCGCCCACCATAGTCGTAAACCACTGACGGACTTCGGTCCGTCTTTTTTTATGGTTTTTCCCCCGATGCGGGCAAAATACATTAACAATTGAACATTAGGCTCACTGCGACTTGTGCCTTGACAAAAACAACTCTTGGTGTGATATTAATAAACCTGTAATGATTACAGATTTTTCCGGAAGGCGGTGGCGTACTGTGGGATGCACATGATTTGTTATCCATAAGATAATGCACGGGATGCGTTACCAGTTTGCCGCACATTCAGCCTCCGGGTCCACAGCCTTTTACAGGCCGTAGTTTCCTTTTCATTTAATTCCCAAAAAGCTGATACCCTGCCGCGGATTACTGACAAAGTACTTCCGGAGCCCTTTTGTGGCTTCAGGAGTATTTACGTGCATGTGTTTGATCTGCCTGGATCCCTATATCTTTACTAAAAAATAAGGAGATGTAAATAAACTATGAAGAAAACAATTGTTTCTATGGCACTTACGATAATATTGATAGCAGCATCCTCTGCAATAGCGGCTCCCCTTGATGTTTTTAAAGGACAGAAAGGAAATCTTGACATAGCGGGAGGTACCGCCCACATACCCGTAATGAAAGAAGCGGCGAAACGCATCATGTCTGCTAACCCTGACATCCGCATAACAGTAGCCGGCGGAGGTTCCGGAGTCGGAGTCAAACAGGTCGGAGAAGGACTTGTTACGATAGGGAACACAGGTCGGGCACTGAAGGAAGATGAGATATCAAAGTACGGACTGGTCTCCTTTGCATTCGCAATTGACGGTGTAGCAGTGGTAGTCAATCCTGCAAACAAGGTCGATGCTCTTACGACCCAGCAGGTAATTGACATTTATGCCGGCAAGATCAAAGACTGGAAAGAACTTGGAGCCGAACCCGGATCGATCAATGTATTCGGCAGAGAAGACGGAAGCGGCACGAGGGAAGTCTTCACAGATAAAGCGATCAAAAAGGGAGAGCTTGCTCCTTCCGTAAACGTAGTCAGCTCCAACGGAGCCATGAAGACTGCTGTTGCACAGGACAAGCGCGCGATCGGATATGTCGGGATCGGACACATTGACAACTCAGTAAAAGCTCCGACATTTGACGGGATGGTCCCCTCACAGGAAAACGCCGCAAACGGCAAATACAAAGTTACCCGCAACCTTTACATGAACACAAAAGGAGAACCCCAGGGACTCACGAAGCTCTTTATCGACTACATATTCAGCCCTGAAGGTGCCGAGATAACGAAAGACAGCGGATACATCCCGGTTCCCGCAAAGAAGTAACGAGCCGGCGGGGGAGAGTATTCTCTCCCCCGACTTAATCAGGACAGACAATTGAACGATAATAAAAACACCCCTATCTGGTTAAAGGCATCGGCTGTATATGTATCTTCTCTCATGTCAGCACTTTTTGTCTTTATCACTGTTTGCGCTTTTGACGGACTGGTCAGGAGCGGACCTTCGCTGTTCGGCTCTGTATGGAATCCTGAAGGAGGACAGTTTGGGATCATGCCAATGATCTGGGCAAGCGGACTCCTTTCCGTTTCATCACTGGTCATGGGCTGGACATTTTCAGTCGGATGCTGTTGTTTTATACATGGTTATGGTCCTAAATGGATGGCAAAGCTGTTAGCTAGGATCCTCCGAATCATGACAGCGATACCAACGGTCGTTTATGGTTTCGCATCTGTCTTCCTGCTCGTTCCACTTATCAGAAACGGCCTCGGAGGCTCAGGGTTTTCCTGGATGACAGCCTCTCTTGTGCTGAGTCTCCTAATTATGCCTACTATGGTGCTTTCAATGGACAGTGCCTTAAGAACTATAGAATCAGAGACCAGTCTCACATCTGCAGCACTGGGTTTCACCAGGGAACAAAACATCGCTATGGTCGTTCTTCCGGCTTCAAAGCAGTGGATGTGGTCTTCCGCTCTTCTCGGTTTTGGCCGGGCTGCCGGTGATACACTTATTCCGACTATGCTCGCAGGGAACGCGGTCCAGTATGCTAATACTCCTCTGGACGCAATGAGGACGCTTACTGCCCACATTGGGCTCGTCCTTTCTTCCGATGTTGGAGGCACGGCATATCTTTCGCTTTTTGTAGCGGGCGGGATACTCCTCTTCGTCAGCATATCAGCAAACATACTCTTCCGCCTGGTAAGGAGGAAATCGCTGTGACGAAGGTCAGACTTCTTCGGTTTCTTGCCTATATATCTTCCTTCTTTGTGATCGGTTCTTTTATGATGCTGATAGGATTTCTTTTCTACCACGGCACACCGGTCCTTGATGCAGGCCTCTTCTTCGGTGAGACTGATCCGATCGATGCGATAACCGGTGCACGCCCTGTCTGGGACGGCATATGGCCGGCTTTTGCGGGAACTTTGTATCTTATAGCTCTTACAATGGCTGTTTCACTGATCCCGGGGATAGGATGCGGGATATACCTCGCCCGCTACGCAAAGGGAAGAAAGAAAGAGATGCTTTCTATGGCTGTGGACCTGCTGGCAAGCGTCCCTTCCATCGTTATGGGCCTTTTTGGGTTTGTGCTTATCCTCCTGCTCAGACGAACTTTTGCGCCTGACGCGACCACATGCATCAGCCTTGCCGCATTCTGTCTTGCGTTGCTTGTGATGCCGGCGCTTGTCGTAACCACAAGGACATCGATAGAAAGCCTTCCGGAGTCTCTTGTAATTACAGGAACAGCACTTGGATTTACCGAACACCAGCTGCTTCGCCATATTCTTGTCCCTGCGGCAGGAAAGGGGATTCTTGGCGGGATCATGCTGGCGATGGGACGGGCAGCGGAAGATACCGCAGTTATCATGCTGACGGGGGTAGTAGTCAATTCCGGACTGCCTGCAGGGCTCGGTTCAAAGTTCGAAGCCCTACCTTTTCTCATTTTCTATACTGCCGCTCAGTATGTCGATCAGAATGAGCTTCTCAGAGGTTTCGGAGCTGCGATGGTCCTTCTCGTCCTTTCTGCGGGACTCCTTTATGCTGCATCCAGGCTTCAACGAACGATGGAAAAACGCTGGAGGGGAGCAAAATAATGGGTCTCTGTGCAGAAATTCAGAATCTATCAGTTTCATTTCACGGCAGAAAAGCTGTCAGCGGAATAAATGCGGCATTGCCGTCAGACGGCATAACGGTTCTTATCGGACGCTCCGGTTCCGGGAAGACGACTTTTTTAAGGGCTTTGAACAGGCTCAATGAGACTTTTGAGGGATACGAAGGGTCGGGAAGCATACGTTTGCTTCTTGGAGGTGAAATGAAGGACATCTGCTCTTCAGGAACATTGAACCTGACTGAATTGCGGAGAAAGGTCGGGATGGTCTTCCAGACACCCAATCCTCTTCCGTTGAGCATACGAAGGAACATCATGCTGCCGCTGGAACTCATGTTGGGATCCGGGGGATCAGAGGCTGACGAAAAAATGGAAACGGCACTCAAGACAACAGGGTTATGGAATGAAGTCAGAGACAGGCTTGATACGCCTGCAAACAGACTGTCCGGGGGGCAGCAGCAAAGACTCTGTCTTGCGAGGGCTCTTGTCCTTGAACCGGAGATGCTGCTTCTTGATGAACCCTCAGCCTCTCTGGACAAGAGGTCTGCTGAGCAGATCGAGGACCATCTGCTGTTCCTTAAAGACAGATATTCCATCGTTATGGTATCTCACAGCGTAAGACAGGCACTTAAGCTAGGAAGCTACTTTGTACTGCTTAAAAATGGCACTGTTGCAGCTTCATTCTTTAAAGAGGAGCTTCCGGAAGGGAAAGATGCTGAAAAAGCACTGACCGACCTTCTTTAATGAGTTTCTGACAGTTCCTTGTAAATCTATCTCGAGATCACATTTTTAAGGGGATATACGAAATGCACGATATCGGACCAATTTTTGAAATGATGAGAAATGAAGTTGCAATGGGTCCCATCCACATAAAGGAGATAAGCGAGAAAGGCATTCCCATTATAGGAACCTATTGTACTTACACACCCTGGGAGCTGATCAATGCAGCCGGCGGGATCCCTGTTTCGCTGTGCAGTACAAGTGAAAAACCGATAGGTGAGGCAGAGAAGCACCTTCCCAGAAACCTCTGTCCGCTCATCAAGTCCAGCTATGGCCACGCACTTACAGATACCTGCCCTTACTTTCATTTTTGTGACATGGTCCTCGGTGAGACGACCTGCGACGGCAAAAAAAAGATGTATGAGTATCTGCGAGAAATAAAGGAAACTTATGTAATGCAGCTGCCGCAGACAGTGAACGGTTTGAACAGCATGAAGATGTGGAAGGATGAGATCCTGCTTCTCAAAGATTTTCTTGAATCAAAATTCAATGTGGAGATCACCGGCGAAAAACTTTCTGCCTCCATTAAACAGCGCAATGAGATACACAGTACGATGATGGGATTTTACTCTCTTGCCTCCCTCCCATCGCCGGTCCTTACGGGCAAGGAGATCATGCTGGGATCTGATTACCTTAAGTTTTCCTTTGATTACGAAAGGACAATGGAAGTAATAAGAGATCTGACTCTAAAGCTTAAAGAAAACTATGCTTCGGGAGAAAGGCGGATCGATCCTTCTGCAAAACGTATCCTGATAACCGGATGTCCAATGGGAAAGTCGCTTGAAAAGATCGTAGACGCTATCGAATCGAAGGAAAACGGGGGAGTCGTAGTCGGATTTGAGAACTGCGGAAATCTTAAATGCTCTTCATCTTTGGTTGACGAGTATTCAGATCCTATAGACGCTATAGCTGACAAGTATCTCAATATTCCATGCTCGGTAATGTCACCCAACTCAAAAAGACTTGAACTTATCAAAAAATACGTAAAGGAATACAGGGCAGACGGTGTGATCGATGTTATCCTCCAGGCCTGTCATACATACGCTGTTGAAAGCCACTCCGTCCGGGAAAACCTTAATAAATCGGGCATCCCTTATATGTCTGTAGAGACGGACTATTCACAGGGCGATACGGGCCAGCTTGCTACAAGGTTCGGCGCTTTCATAGAGATGCTCTGATGTATACGGCCGGAATAGACATAGGGTCTTCAAATATAAAAGCCGCGATCTGGGACGGATCCTCTTTTGAAGTATGGAGTCAGCCTACCGGGTGGGATATCAGCGAAACATCGGAGGCCGTAATTCAGGTACTGCTTGACAGAGCTTCCCTAAAAATGGAGGACCTGCATCAAATAGTTGCTACCGGTTACGGAAGGAAGATGTGCCGTTTTTCGGGAAGGTCTGTAACTGAGATAACCTGCCACGCCGCAGGAGCTTTTTATCTGACAGAAGGGGCTGAAACGGTGCTGGATATCGGCGGACAGGACGTAAAGGTAATAAGGCTGGACATCGAGGGTAAAGTTACAGATTTCCTGATGAACGACAAGTGTGCCGCCGGTACGGGACGATTCATCAGCAATATGGCAGTTCTGCTGGGTTACAGTCTTAAAGATTTTTCGGATATACCTGCGGAAACTGAGATCAGTAAAATATCTAGCATGTGTACAGTTTTTGCCGAATCAGAGGTGATAAGCCTCCTTTCCGGGGGAGTGGCAAAAGAGAGCATTGCACTTGGGCTCCTTGATTCGATCGCGTCAAGAGCCGCAGGGATGGTCATTCGCATTTCAGACAGAGGACCTGTGGTACTTACAGGCGGTCCTGCACTCAACAAAAGGCTTGCCACGCTTATTTCGAAGCACCTGGGTCGGCCTGTCCTCACCTCGGAACTGGCGCAGTTCTCCGGTGCTATAGGTGCTGCACTGATAGCAGCGGAATAAAGGAAACGTTCAAGAAGGGAGGCGGTCCGATGGTCGTAAAGGGATTTTGACAGAATAAAACGAACCTTCCGCACGTTGTGCGGTTTAGCGTCGGACATCCTTCACTTATTACCCTACCTCTGAAAGGTGAATTTTCTTTATTTTCAGGGGACGGGGGCAAAGGGACTTATCTGTTAAGTATCCCATGAATAATTTGTATTACTGCGCTGTTTTCTGTTTGACCGCAACCTGATGAAAAAATTAAGGAGTGAATGTTTTGAACAAGATAAGATTCTCGGTAATGGTTCTTGCAGTATCGCTTATGATCGCCTTGCTTGCACTTCCCTCGTTGGCCCAGGAATACGTAAACATAGGAACTGGACCCACAGGCGGGACGTACTATCCTGTAGGTTCAGGTATAGCAAAAATTTGGAGCGACAACGTACCGGACCTAAAGGCTACGGCACAGGCCAGCGGAGGTACCCGCAACAACATCCAGCTCATGGAAGCCGGTGACGCGGAAGTAATCTTTGCGGACGGCCTTTACTATGACGCATACAACGGCCTGGCAAGCTATATCGGCCAACCGAAGAAATTCATCCGCGCTCTTGTACCTCTTTATCCTGAGGCGGTGCATATTGTTGTCCTTAAAGGAAGCGGCATAAAGAGCATTCAGGATCTCAAAGGCAAAAGAGTATCTGTAGGAGCTGTAGGCGGAAGTGTTTCTCTGACAGCAGAGAACCTTTTCAAACATGCAGGGCTTGATCCGACTAAAGACATGAAACTCGAATATCTTGGTCATGCAGAATCAGTTTCTGCTTTCATGGACAAACATATTGATGCCGCAGTTACAGTAGGAGCTATAGGTATTGCAAGTGTCGTAGAACCCATGACACTTGGCATAGTGGAGTTAATAGACATATCTGATGATCTCGTAGAAAAAATGATCAAGACCACGCCATATTTTGCAAAAATGACAATACCTGCGGGAAGCTACAAGGGTCAGGAAAAAGATGTAAAAACCTTCAGCAGCCCAAATATACTTGCCGTTAACGAAAAAATCGGAGAAGCAACCGCATACATGATGACCAAGACGCTATTCCAAAACAAAAAAGACCTGGTAGTGATCAGTGCAAGGATGGCGGCAATGGATGCGGCAAAGATAAAGGATATAAAGATCCCTCTGCATCCCGGAGCAGCGAAATACTATAAAGAGATCGGGCTGATAAAGTAATTACATAGCTTCTTCAATTGTAAACGTGAAAATATCTGCTGTAACATCACAGGGCTTGGATATATCCAAACCCTGTGATGTTATATTATTTTTCCAGTTTATCCGACCACCACTGAACAAGATCGGCCCTTTGCTTTATAAAGATATCGAACTGGTACTGGGGCCTTCTGTTTCCCGTAACAGCATCAAGAAATGTCATTACCGGGATTTTTTGTCTTTTTCTTTCTTTTTAAGGGCGGATAGCTCTTCCGTCAGTTCAAACCTATCTGTGAAATTGCGGCCGTTATTGTTGATAACGACAACAGTTAGGGTCATCAAAGGGAATTCTTCGATCTCTCCCTTTCTGTTGCAGGTAACGATACATCCGCGCTCTACAGCAGTCTGATCGTAAAGGGCCATGACTTCACTCTCGAAATTGTTTATAAGGTCATGGAAAAAGGATTCGTCTGTATGATCACTTAATATGACAAGGAAGTCGTCTCCACCTATGTGTCCGAGAAATTCGCTCTCAGGCAAAGCGGATGTAAGCTTGTCGGCCAGGAGTTTTATCACAAGGTCTCCCTTTTCAAACCCATAAACATCATTGTATGCCTTAAAGTTGTCGATATCTATGTAAGCTACGCTGTACTTATTCTGGCACGATATTGCCTGGTCAAGTTTTCTTTCAATCATCTGGTTTCCGGGAAGGCCCGTTAAAGGATTCTGATTTTTTGCTGTTGATACTTCCAGTTCAGTTGTCTTCAGAAGCAGTTCCTTCACAGTAACGACGCCAGAGTACTTTCCATTTTCAGTGATAACGATAAAATCATATATTTTATCGTTTGGCCTCGACATCGCCGTGGAAGATACTGTGCTGACAGGAGTTTCGTGGTCCGCGGAAAGAAAATCCCGGTCCATGATCTCATATACCGGTCTTCTTGCATTAAGTGTGAAGCCATATTGACCGCTCAATTTTATCGCCAGTTTTTCACGTGATATTATCCCGACAGGATAACCGTCTTCAACCACACATACTCCGAAACGATCACGGTCAAGCCTGAACATGTCATAAACATTTGATATGAGCTCGTTTGGTGATACTGTTTCGGTATGCATGGACAGGTTTTTGATATACAGGCTGGAAATGGTATTCTGCATAACATGGTTCTTCTTCAGATTAATAGTTCTGAGAGTCTGCAGAACGTCATGTTCGACTTCCCTTATCTGATCATCCGGTCTCTGTATAATGTAACCCTGACCATATGGCACATCTAGACTGATTAGTGTATCCATTTCCTCATAAGTTTCTATCCCTTCGGCAATAAGAGAAATGTTGGATTCTTTTGAGAACTCCACCATGCCTTTTACCAGGGCATATTTCATCCTGTCTGAATTTATATCTCGGATCAGTTTCATATCAAGCTTGAGATAGTTTGGTCGTACGTCGCTGATAAGATTGAGGCCGGAATATCCTGCACCTCCGTCATCAATGGCTATTTTGAAATTCTGGCTCTTATAATTGTTGATCGTGGCGAGAAAGCCTCTTAGATCCATAATCACGTTTCTTTCGGTGATCTCAAAAATGACATTTTCTGATGCTATATCATGCTGGGCCAAAAATGACTTCGTGAAGCCCTTTTTGTATGTTTCGTAATTAATTATGTTGGGGTTTACGTTTATGAAGAGTTTTTTACTGTAGGGGGGTATCATGAATTCAAATGCTGCCTCAAGTGCTTTTTGTCTGCAGAGCATTTCAAGATCCCACAGCCGATTGTACTTTTCTGCTGTTAAAAATAGCATTTCAGGATCTCTGATCATACTGTCACAGGTTATTCTGCTCAGTGCTTCATGCCCAAGGATGCTGCCGTCCCTGAGTGATATTATTGGCTGGAAGACTGTTCGGATCTCTTCGTTTTTTATGATGCAGTCGAGCGAATTTTTTAGTTCATCTGTCAATTCAGCTTCAATCGTTGTCAAATCGATTCCTCCACCTTGCTTTCTATATAATGGTCTTAGCATACCAAAAGGATGTCTAAGGATTATTAACGTTTTGTAAAAACTAAGTAAAAGATTTTGCCAGGTGCACCTGTAATTTCGAAAACTGCGCTTTCTTTTATGTAGTATAATTAAAAAACTAAATTTAAATAGAATGGACTGATAAGATGATTTTACTGCCCGAACTGCCTTTCGGAAACGATGCGCTGGAACCTTATATTAGTTCTGGGACTTTGGATTTTCATTACGGAAAGCACCATAATGCATATGTTTCTAACCTGAACAAACTTATCGATGGCACTGAATTATCTCAGGAAACCCTTGAAAGTATCATTCGAATTACTTCAGGCAGGGCTGACAAAATTGCTGTATTTAACAATGCAGCACAGGTATGGAACCATACATTCTACTGGCATTCGATCAAACCTGCAGGAGGCGGTATTCCTTACGGACCTTTGGCGGAAAAGATCGATATGGATTTTGGAAGCTACGAGATATTCGCCCAAAAATTTAAGGATACGGCTGTTGGTCAGTTTGGAAGCGGTTGGGCCTGGCTTGTTGAAAAAGACGGCAAGCTGGATATTATCAAGACTTCTAACGCAGACACACCTATCGCTATTGGTGTGAAGCCTCTTCTTACTGTAGACGTATGGGAGCATGCATATTATCTCGATTATCAAAACAGACGCCCGGATTATCTGGATTCTTTCATCAAAAATCTTATAAACTGGGATTTTGCAAACGCTAACCTGATCGCTAAAATAATATAGTCTCTACCTTTTAATTCTTTTACTTTCTGGCATATTCTCATTTAGAAGCAGCGAGATCAGTTCGAATGTTTAATTCCATTCAGGCTTTTTCTCGCTGTTTTTATCTTTTAGAATTTGGAAGTTTACAAAAATTATAACAATATTCTCAAATAGATTTGGTGAAATATCATAGACGATTATGAAGATAATAATCTAAAATACTGACGGCATATATATAATAAATAAATCAAAAGTATTTTTACTTCCTTATTTTAATTCAGAAACAATAGACCCGGCCGATCGTACATATCCTACCATATGTATTAGTTATTTTCTGAAGGATGCTGTTGAAAAGGAAGAGAGGCTATTAATGACAGCATATAAAACTGAAACTAAGGATACTTCTGCTGACAATCAGAAAACAGCCAGAAGCAAAACAAGGATCAATTCGATCATCCTCACTGTCATCGTATTATTGATAGTTTCACTTCACCTGCGTTTTGCATGGTACAGATACAACGATATTGCCTCATCTGAAGCAGTCATGCTTGCACAATCCATGGAATCCCTTTTACATCCGGAGCACATATCAGAATTATCCGGCACAGAAAAAGACCTTGATAACCCTGCGTACATAATGACAAAACTTAGTCTGCAAAAGCTTGTTGAAACAAATAATCCAATCAGGTTCGCTTATTTATTGGGTGAAGATAATGGAAGCATGATATTTTTAATAGATTCAGAATCACCTGATTCACCGAATTATTCGCCACCGGGACAAATTTACGAAGAAGCAGGAGAAACTGACTGGCTGCCTTTTAAGACAGCTAATACAGTTCTTACTGAACCTACGACAGATAGATGGGGGACTTGGATCAGTGCTCTTGTACCCATAAAAGACCCTGCTGACGGAAGAGTCATTGCTGTACTCGGACTAGATTATTCGGCATCTGAGTGGAATGACCGCATATGGGAGCGCATGATCCCGGATATAGTAATTGTAATAAGCCTGCTTATACTATTTTTGGTAATGCTCAGAACATGGAACCAACATTCTTTACTTATAAAACTCAACAAAAAAATGGCTTTTAATGAGGCTCTTTACCGGAGTGTTTTTGAACAGGCTCCTATTGGGATAGCTATTGCGGATGAAAACAGGTATGTATCTCAGTCAGAATATGGGCAGATGAATGCCAACCCCATGTTCGAAAATATAATTGGATGGAAAAACGAAGATTTGTCTAAAATTAACTGGACGGACATAACTTATCAAGAAGACCTTAATTTAAATATCAAAAAATATGAAGAGTTCAAAGGGGGCAAGACCGGCGGCTATTCTATAGAAAAGCGTTTTATTAAGCCTGACGGATCGACGGTATGGACAAATATGAAGGTATCCCCTTTGCTCGGCTACTCTGATGTCAGATCATACCATCTCTGCCTGCTCGAAGACATATCTGCGCGCAAGGCAGCGGAGGAGTCGCTTAAAGAGAGCGAGAGGAGCAAATCCGTACTTCTTTCCCACCTTCCCGGAATGGCATACAGGTGCAGTTATGATCCTGACTGGACAATGCATTTTGTCTCTGACGGATGCATGGAACTTACCGGATACCCACCGGAAAGTCTTTTGAATAACAGGGATCTCTCGTTTAACGATCTCATAGCACCGGAATACAGTGACAGGCTATGGAATGAATGGAAGCGCATCCTTGCTGACAGGCTGCCTTTTAAACATGAATATGAGATCATAACGGCTGAAGGAAAACGAAAATGGGTCCTTGAGCTTGCAGAAGGCATATTTAATGACCAGTGCGAGGTTGAGGCTCTTGAAGGGATCATCATCGACATATCAGACAGGAAAGAGGTCGAAAATTTACTCAGATATACCAATGAACATGATAGATGGACCGGCCTGTTCAACAGATTTTACCTAGAAAACATGCTTAAACATAACGCAGGCAAGGATTTTTATGAAAAAAGAGCCCTAATCAGCATTAATTTGGGTTCAGTACAGTCATTGACAAGGGTTTATGGATTTCATTACACACAGGATCTTATCAAAAAAACAGCCAACGCGTTCAGCGAATATTCTACTGATAAACGAATATTGTTTTCGACATACGAAAACCGTTTCGTTTACTACATGAAAGGTTATAAAGACAGGAATGAATTGCTTGAGTTTACTGAAATTCTGATAGAGATCCTGGAATCCCTGCTTGCAACTGAAAGGATAGGCGGCGGCATAGGGATAATGGAATTAGAGAGTTACGACGATATAGATGTTGACACCCTTTTGAAAAAACTTCTTATTGCCTCTGAAAAAGCGATCAAAATTTATGACGACAATTTTGGAGCATGTTTTTACGATGAAGAAATGGAAATAGAAATAATCCGTGAGCAGGATATAAAGAGTGAGCTTGCCCGGATCGCTGCCGGTGAAAATATTGAAACCCTTTTTCTCCAGTTCCAGCCTATCATTGACCTTAAATCAGACAAGATAAAGGGGTTCGAGGCATTGGCCAGGATGAAAAATGAAAAACTTGGCCTGGTTCCTCCTCTGGAATTTATTCCTGTGGCAGAGAAGACTAAACTTATTATCCCTATTGGCTATATAATTTTTATGCAGTCATTCCGTTTCCTCAACAGGCTGAAGGAAATAGGGTACGAGAACATCAACATTTCAGTCAATGTCTCTGCAGTTCAGGTTTTGGAAAAGGATTTCACTGTCGAGCTGCTCAATATTATTAAAGAGATGCAAGTTGATCCCAACAATATTATTGTTGAGATCACAGAGTCGGTGTTTTCTTCAAATTATGAGGATATTAATAAAATTCTTGGTGAGCTGAGAAACTCAGGGATCAAGATCGCAATAGATGATTTTGGCACAGGTTATTCATCTCTTGCAAGAGAACAGGAATTAAATGTTGATTGTCTGAAGATAGACAAATATTTTATAGACAAGCTTCTGGAGGTAAATCCTGATTATGCTATAACGGCAGAAGTAATATCGATGGCGCACAAGATGGGCCATTATGTTACAGCAGAAGGGGTGGAATATGAAAACCAAAAAGAATATCTTATTAAAAACGGTTGTGACAGTTTCCAGGGATATCTCTTTGCCAGACCGCTTGACGAAGATGAAGCCGTAAAAATTCTGATAAAAGAGAAAAACATTGACCAGAATACCGAAATATAAATAATAAGCGTTTATAACCTGATGTAGATATTTAAAGCTTATTATCAAATGAAAAGGGGCGGTAAGTATGTTCAGAAGCATGAGAAGATGCAAACAGCTCTTGTCCGATAAAGATACTGAGGCTGTAATGAAGAGATGCACGAATGGTGTTCTTGCATGCTGTGGGGATGACGATTACCCATACGCTGTCCCGGTCAGTTTCGTTTATCATAACGAAAAGATCTACTTCCATTCGGCTAAGGCGGGGCACAAAATAGACGCGATCCAAAGAAACCCAAAGGTGTCTTTCGCTGTTATTGATGAGGACAGGATAGTCAGCAAGGAGTACACATCATATTTTCGAAGCGTAATTGCCTTTGGCAGGGCAAGGATGGTTGAAGGAGAAGAACGGCTTGAAGCCTTTCGGGCACTTGTTGAAAAATATTCAGGGGACCAGCCTGAGGAGGCAAAACACAAGGAAATTGCAGGATGTACGAACGCATGCATAATTGCAATAGATGTGGACCATATTACTGGCAAAGAGGCCATAGAATTCGTAAGGGCAAAGAACGGATAAATTATTATACCTAAGAGATAAGGCCATCCGGCA
>Ga0265293_10009675_pt1 | contig 13776 bp, 8 predicted proteins | sample Munlanlewell138R_FD_192505 | JGI IMG/M metagenome (GOLD analysis project Ga0265293, IMG submission 192505) | Leachate microbial communities from a municipal landfill in Southern Ontario, Canada - Leachate well 138R | ecosystem: Engineered > Solid waste > Landfill > Unclassified | place: Canada...
TGCGAATCCATTTTGGGTGCATGGTGTCCTCCTGTGGCTAATTTTGTTTTTCAGGAGATATATCGGCCGCTTTTCAGAAAGGTTTCCTCTCAGCGCGCATTTTCTTCAAAATAAATGAAAATAATCACTCTGAACGAGGCGAAACTGACGAGAAATCACTCTGAAACAGGAGAGTTTGGAGAGTTTAGGAGAAGTTGAGGAGGCGTTGAGGGGGAGTGGCGGGCGTTTTAGGCCTTGGTTTTGTCGCGTTCGAGGAGGGCCGGGACGATGGCCAAAGTGAGCACCAAGCAGCTGACAATGCCCAAGGACAGGCTGAGCCCCAGACTTTTGACCCCCCAGTGCTGTCCCAGAATAAGGGCGCCAAACCCCAAAGTGGTGGCGGTTCCCGAGATGGCGATGGCCTTGCCCGTGGTGCGGACCGCCGCGCGGATACTGCCCTCCTGCCGGGCGCGTTGGGCCAGGTTGATGCCGAAGTCGACACCGGTGCCGATGAGGATGGGAATGGCCATGAGGTTGGCGTAGTTGAAGCTGAGCCCCGTGAGCCCCATGACCCCTGCCACCCAACCGGTACCCAGCACCAGCGGCAAGATGGCCAAGGCGAAATAGCGCGGCTCGCGCAGATCGAGCAGCACCACAAAGATGACCGCTATGGCCGCCAGGATGGCGGCGCGCGCAAAGCCGCGGTGGATGAGCTGCGTAAAGGCCAAGTGCGTGACCGGGTGTCCTGTGGCCCCGGGATCTACTGAGAGTACCTCGTTGACGTGGGTCTCGAAGAAGGTTTTGTCGGCGATGTCGCCAGTGGGAAAGACGATGACCGCGAAGACTTTTTCGTTTTGACTGAGGTATCGTCCCTTGAGTTCTGCCGGCAGGTCGGTAGCGGTAAAGGGCTTGGCGTCGACGGCCGAACTCAGCACACGCATGCCGCGGTCCAGCAGGGCAAAGGCGTTTTGTTCGAGTTGTTGTACGCGGCGATTGTCGCTTTGCTTCGTCAAGATTGTTAGCGAGGTGTCGAGCTTGGACGCCAGTTGTCGCAGGCTTTTGGCCACGGGCTCTCGCCCGGTGCGCTGGGCGCTCAAGGCCAGGTCTTCGATCACGTCGCGCAGTTCGGTGAGGGCGGCGCCGAGCCCTTGGGCCGTAGCGGTACCTGCCCTTTGGTGGGCGTTGGAGACGGCGCTGGCGCTACGCAACAACGCACCTTTTTCGTCGGCACCGAGTTGGGAGAGTAAGGCGACCCTTTGCGCTTGGTCGCTGGGAACAAACATCGATAGGGCCTCGGCGCGGGCCACCGTGGGGAGCTGTGCGAATTTTTGTCGCAGGGCCTCGGCAGCTTCGATGTTGTCGGTGATGGATACCGAGTAGTTGGTGGAATAGTCGGTGCGGGTGTCGAGGAGCTTGAGGCCTTTGACAGACTCGGCGGCGCTGGGTAGCAGGCTCTCCACGGCGTAATCGAAACGCACTTTGGGAAGTTGCGTTAGGCCCAGCAGTGATAGGGCGATGCCTGCAATGGCCAGGGCCACAGGTGTGCGCGATAGGCGCAAGAACAGGGGGCCGGATTGTGCTGAGGGACGCACCGAACCGACGCCGGGATGGAAGTAGCGCAGGATGGCCGGCAGCACCAGGAGGTTGGAGAGGAGCAACCAAATCGTACCGCAACCGGCGATGATGCCGAGTTCGACGAAGCCGCGAAAATCAGACAGGATGATGGCACCAAAGGCTACGGCGCTAGTCAGGGCGCTGCCGAGCACGCCGGGGCCCGCGCGGGTTAGCGCGACCTTGGCGGCCTCGGTGCGGTCTAGGCCTTCGAGGAGGGCCTCGTGAAAGCGAGAGATGATGTAGATGGTGTAGCCCACGCCAAGGCCCAAGAGCTGTGCGGCGAAATACCCCGACACGATGGTCAGGCGGCCGAAGACCAGGGCGGTGAAGCCCGCAGCCCACAGGATGCCGATGCTCAGGGAAATACCGGCGATGATGGTGACGCGAAACGATCGCAGCAGCAGGCCAAAGACCAACAGAATGGCCAAGCCCGACATGGCACCGGTGAAGAGGACATCGCGGGCCACCACGCGCATTTCGTCGGTGGTGAGAGCTGGCATGCCCGTGACGCGGTATTGAAAGCCGGGGTAGTCGGCGAGCACGCGGGCGGCTTCGTCGCGAATGAACTGGGTGAAGGGTTCGACCACTTCCATGGCCTGGGCGTTGCTGACGGGCTGAACAAAGAGGATGGCGAGGCGCGGGGATTGACCATCGTTGTCCAGTAGGTAACCGTCGCTGCCCGCGGCGTTACCCATGGACGAACCGTCTTGGTAGAGGTGCCCCACCAGATCGGGCATTTCGTCGCTCTGGCCGGCGAGCCAGGTGTTCACCGCATCGATGACGCCGCCAAAGCTGTTCATGTGGCCGGTGATTTCATCGTTGTTCGCGTCGGCGGGCAGGGGCACATCGGCCATGTGCTCGGCCCAGGCGGTCACCAGAGAAGGCAGGTTGTCGGATTGCTCCAGGGCTTTTAGTCCCAGTTGGTCGCCGGCAATTTGATCGACGAGTCCGCGTAGTGCCTCTTCGGGCATGAACATCAGCGCGTGGCGCTCGAAGAAGTTGATGTCGGCTTTGACGAAGACGTCGCGCACGAGATCGGTGCGTTTTGTCAGGGCTTTGCCCAGGGCGTCGGCGGCCTGTTGCAGGGCGGCCACGTCGTCTTGTCCCTCAATGATCACCGCCGCGGTGAGGGTGGTGCCGAAGAGCTCGTTGACTTCGTCTCGGCGCTTGGCGCTGGGGTCGTTTTTCCCCGCCAGCAAGTTGCGATCACTAGAGATGACCAAGCGGGTTGAGAGGAGTCCCGACGCCACGGAGATGAGCAGCGCGATGATGAGAATGGCGCGGGGGTAGCCAAGAGATAAGCGGGCGAGTTGTTTGGCGAGCCAGGTGTTCATAAGCAATTTCTTTCGGGTTGGGTTCAGCGCTGGGCTTCTCGATCAAATATGCCAGCGCGCAGCTTGGCGATGTATTCGTTCAAGGCGTTTTTAACCTTTCCGCTCAACAGGTAAAGCCCCAAAACGTTGGGAAAAGACATGGCCAGCACCAGGAGATCGGTAAACTCGAGAATGTTTTTGGCGCTGGTAACCGAGGCCGCAACAATGAAGAACAAAAAGGCAATTTTGTAAATCAGGGCGCGCCTCTCGCCAAAGAGATACACCCAGCAGCGCTCGCCGTAATAGAACCAACTGAGCATGGTGCTGAAGGCAAATAAAAAGACCGACAAGGTGAAGACGTTGGCGAAGAGCGGTCCCGCGGCGGCAAAGGCGGCAGCGGTGAGGGCGGCGCCTTCGCGGTTGTCGCGCAAGACGGCGAGGTCTGGGTCGTCGTACATGCCGCTGATGAGGAGCACCAAGGCGGTGGTGGTGCAGATGATGACGGTGTCGATGAAGGGTTCGTATAGGGCCACCATGCCCTGGCGGACGGGATATTTGACCGCAGCGGTGGAGTGAACGATGGCCGCAGAGCCCAGCCCTGCCTCGCTGGAAAAGGCGGCGCGTTTGAAGCCCTGGACAATGGCCCCCAGTACCCCGCCCACTGCGGCTTCGGCGGTGAAGGCGCTGGTGACGATGCGCTGAAAGGTGGGGCCAATCATGTCGGCGTGGCTGAGGATGACAAACCAACTGGAGAGCATGTAGAGCACGATCATGGCGGGGACCAGCTTCTCGGCGGTCCAGGCGATGCGGCGCAGCCCCCCGATGATGACGGCGCCGCCCAGGAGGGCCACCAGCAGGCCATAGCCGATGGGGTAGCGGTCGAAGAACGGGATGGCGCTTTTGACGGCACCCAGGCTTTGGCTCACTTGAAATCCGCTACCTGCCCCGAGGGCCCCGAGCACTGTGAAGACGGCGAACAGCCCCGCCAGAAAACGTCCGGTGCGCGCCCAGCCCTTCTCGGCGAGACCCCGCGAGAGGTACTCCATGGCGCCGCCCATGAGGCGTCCGTCAGGGCGCACCGTGCGGTACATTTGCGCCAGGGTGGCTTCGGTGAACTTGGTGGACATGCCGAGGAAGCCCGCGACGATCATCCAGAAGGTGGCGCCGGGTCCGCCCATGGTGATGGCGATGGCCACGCCGGCGATGTTGCCCAGCCCCACGGTGGCGGCCAGGGCCGTGCTCAGCGCTTGAAAGGAGCTCACCTCGCCTTGATCGCTGCGGGTGCGGTAGCGGCCGATGAGCACGTAAAAGGCATGGCGCAGCATGCGGAGGTTGATGAAGCCGTACCGGAGGGTGAGGAAGATGGAGCCGAAGATGAGCCACGCGACGATGAAGGGAAGCTCGGCCTCGCCGGGAAGTAGGTCGAGGAAAATGGCGCGTCCCAGGGTGGCGTTCCAGGTGCCGAAGGCGTCGTCCAGTAGCTGGACGGTGGGCGCACACCAGAGGCGTTGCGGGATGAGAAACGCGAGTAGGGCCCCAAATGCGATGCGGGGCCAAATGTGTTGGCGATTGTGCAAAGCGGTCTCCGAAGCCTGATTTGTACCGGGGGTGGGCGGGGAGTGGCAATCCCGAAATGGGTGTGGCCGCGGCCGGTGGCGCGCTAGGCGTAGGTTTTGACCTGGTTGATGATGTCGGTGGTGGAGACGCCCTGGGTGCGGGGTAGGTACACCACCTCGCACAGGGAGCGGAATTCGTCGAAGCGGCCCTCCCAGTCGTGCCCCATGACCAGGACGTCGGCCTTGTGCGTGCGGATGTATTCGCCTTTGAGAGCGAGGGATTCTTCGAGGAAGACCTCGTCGACGCACTTGAGGCCCAGGATGATGCGCATGCGTTCGTCTTGGGGATAAATGGGGTAGCGCTGTTTTTTGTCGTGGTTCATTTTGTCGGAGGATACGCCGACCGTGAGGTGGTCACCCAGGGCGCGGGCGCGCTCCAGGATGCGCAAGTGACCGATGTGAAAAATGTCGAAGGTGCCAAAGGTGATGACGCGTTTCATGGTAGCTCCTAGGGAGCGGTTTAGCCGCTGTGTTGCTTGGCGCGGGCGTGTCGCTTGATGCGGACCACATCGTTGACGCCGCTGGTGGCGCGCAGTGATTTGATGATGTCGTTGAGTTGATCGAGGTTTTTGACCTCGAAGGTGAATAAGCAGGAAGCCAGGTTGTTTTCGGCAGCGCAGTTGGCACCCGTGATGTTGATGCTCTTGCGCTGGAAGACGTTGGTCAGCGAGGCGAGGATGCCGGGTTTGTCATTGGAGACGACGCGCACAGTGACGGGGCGTGTCGCGATGGCCTGGGCATCCCAGTGTACCCGCACGCGACGTTCGGATTCCAGGGCGGCGGCTTGGGGGCAGTCGCGGGTGTGGATGATGAGCCCGCGTCCTCGGCTGATGTAGCCTTCGATGGGCTCGCCGGGCAGCGGGTGGCAACACTCGGGAAAGTGAACCAGCATGTTGTCCATGCCGTCGATGATGATGCCGCTGTCGACGCGCTGCGTTTTGCGGATGATTTTTTCAAAGGGAGATTCGCGGATATCTGCCGGAACCGAGTCGCGTTTTTCTTGGGGCAGGAGCGCTAAGGCCACGTCGTGTTCGTCGGTTTTTCCGAAGCCGATGTTGGCGATGAGGTCGTCGGCGGAGTGGGCTTTGAACTTGGAGACCACCTCGCCGAGCTTGCCGCTGCGGTACACCCGGTTAAACGAGATGCCGTGGCGCCGCAGGGCTTTTTCGAGCATGGTGCGGCCGAGCTTTAATGATTGTTGGTGTTGCTCGCTGCGGAGTTCGGCGCGGATGCGGGTGCGGGCGCGGGTGGTGGTGACATAATCGAGCCAGGCCAGGGAGGGCTTTTGATTTTTGGAGGTGAGAATCTCGACGTTGTCGCCGCTCTTGAGCGGGGTTTTGAGCGGCACCTGCACGCCGTTGATGCGCGCGCCCACGCAGTGATTGCCGACTTCGGAGTGGATGGCGTAAGCGAAGTCGAGGGCCGTGGCCCCCTGGGTGAGGTTTTTGACTTCGCCCGCGGGGGTGAAGACGAAAATTTCGCCGTGGTGCAGATCGCCTTTGACCGAGTCGAGGAACTCTCGCGAGGATTCCGTGCCCTCTTGGCTGTCGATAATTTCGCGAAACCAGTTGTAGAGATCGCCTTCGGTGTAGCGCGTGTTTTCTTTGTAGGCCCAGTGGGAGGCGATGCCGTACTCGGCGACTTGGTTCATCTCCAAGGTGCGAATTTGGATCTCCATGCGCTCGCCGTCCAGTCCCACCACCGTGGTGTGGAGCGACTGGTAATGGTTGGGCTTGGGCATGGCGATGTAGTCCTTGATGCGCCCGGGAACCGGCATCCAGCGCGCGTGAACCAGGCCGAAGATGCCGTAGCAATTTCCCACGGTGTCGGTGATGACGCGAAAGGCGATGGCGTCGTGCACCTGCTCGAACTCGAGGTTCTTTCGCTTCATCTTTGTGTAAATCGAGTAGAGGTTTTTGACGCGCCCCGACACCTTTCCCGGGAGTTCGTTTTGCGCGAGGATGTTGGTGATTTCGCGTTTGACGCGATCGATGAAGAGCGTGTTGGCCTGCTGTGTAGAGCGGACCTGGCGCGCGAGCTCTTGGTAATCGTCGGGCTCCAGGTATTTAAAGGAGAGGTCGTCGAGATCGGCTTTGAGCCAAGAGAGACCTAGGCGGTTGGCCAGCGGCACGTAGATGTCTCGGGTCTCTTGGGCGATGCGCTCGCGTTTCTCCTGGGGCATGGGGTCCAGTGTGGACATGTTGTGCAGGCGGTCGGCCAGCTTGATGAGCAGCACGCGGATGTCGGAGACGGTGGCGATGAGCATCTTTCGGAAGCTCTCGGCCTGGCGCTCTTCGCTGTGGGAAAACTGCACTTTGTCGAGCTTGGTGACGCCGTCCACCAACAGGGAGACCTCTTCGCCAAACATCTCGTCGATCTGTTCGCGCGTGGTCTCGGTGTCTTCGATGACGTCGTGGAGCAGGGCCGCGCAAATCGACGGCACGCACAGGCCCATGTCGGCGACAATTTTGGCCACCGACATCGGGTGCACGACATAGGGCTCGCCGGATTTCCGCAGTTGTCCTTCGTGTTGGGCGTGAGCGAAATCCCAGGCGCGCTTGATGAGGGTGGTGTCGCCATCGGGATGATGGTGCCAAAAGCTAAGGAGAATGTGTTCGAGTAGGGCCATTGTTACCTGTTTTGGTGTTGTGCAGCATGGGTGCCGGGGCCAGGGCCGGGGCAGGACCAAGGCTTTGTATATATGGTATCATGATGCCCGAAAATAGTGCTTTTCGTCCACAAACGGCCGCAAACACTCCCGCAAGCGATTTCGGTTGCTCCGGCAAGGCGCCGCTCACCGCCCAGAGGGAAAGGCGGCAAATGCGCTTACTTTTGGACGCGCATGCTGCTATCTATCCCGCCCATGAACGCGTCTCAAAAAAATAAGTCCATTGCGCAGGTCGCCGGTCGCGGCGTCATCTACATCACCTTTGCCAAAATCTGGTTCATGATTACGGGGTGGGCCCTGGTCTTTGGCTTGCCGCGCATTTTCGAGTGGTCGGCGGGCGGTGATGCCGAAATGGGGCAGCGCTACTACGGCTTGTACGGGCTGACCATGGCTGGCGTGTCCATTCTCAACAACGGTCTCATCACCGGTTCGCTGCAGTCGGTGTCGCGGTTTACGGCCATGGATGAGGCCCGGGCTGGTGCCGTGCGGCGCACCGCCATGCTGCTCATCGGCAGCATCGGCCTGCTGTTGGCCCTGCTCTACGCCGTCTTTGCCGGGCTCATCGCCGAAAAAGGGCTCAAGTCTACCGAGCCGGAGCTGGCGCTGTATATGCGCATTTCCGCCATCGTCGTGTTTGCTTATGCGCTGTACGCGGTCTTTATTGGGTCATTCAACGGCCGCCGACAATTCGGGCGTCAGGCGCTGTTCGACATCATCTTCGCCACGCTCAAAACCTCCTCAATGGTGGTGTTGGTCTTTTGGGGCTTCCAGGTGCTGGGCACGGTGTTGGGCTTTGCGCTGAGCGCCGTGCTCATCATGTTGGCGGCGGGGTGGGCGTCGCGCATTCCAGCCCGCGAATTTTATCCGGCGGGGCCATTTTTTCGCTACGCGGTCATGCTGCTCATCTACACGTTTGTGTTCAATCTGCTCATGCAGTTCGACATCTTTTTGTTGTCGGGGCTGGTGCCGCGCATGGCGGAGTCTGCGGGCCTGACCCCGGATGCGGCGAGCGCCATCATGGAAGCGCGGGCCGGTCAGTACAAGGCGGTGCAGCAACTCGCCTTCATTCCATTCCAGGGCACGATCGCCATCGGGCTGGTGGTGTTTCCGTTGATCTCCAAAGTCTCGCAGGAGTCCGACAAGGCCAAGGCGCGCGCGTTGGTCAGCGATGCCGTACGCTTCACCGCCATTTTCATCGTGGGGTTTGCCGTGGTGCTGGCGGCGGTGCCCCAGCAGGCGGTGACCCTGATCTTCAAGTCGGAGTACGCCGTGGGAGCGCCCGCGCTGCGCGTGTTGGTGTTGGGACTGGCGGCCTTCGGGCTCATGTCCATCGGCAACAACATTCTCAATGCCGCTGGGTTGAAATGGCGCGCCTTAGCGGTGGTGCTCATCGGCTTCTTGGCGCTACTGGTAGGGATTTACTTCTCTATCACCCGCGCGGGGCACGGAGATGAAGTGTTGTTGGCCACAGCGGTGGGAACGGCGCTGGGCATGCTGGTGGCCCTGGTGGTGAGCGGCTGGTTTGTTTATCGACGCTTTGGGGCCTTTTGTCCGCCATTGACCTTGTTGCGCGTGCTGGTGGCTGCGGCAGTGGCCATGCTGGTGGGGCATTTTTTACCCGACAAGGGCAAGCTCTTCACGCTGCTAGAATGCGTGGCGGTCTTCGCCGTGTATGCGGCGGTGTTGTTGGTGCTGCGCGAGTTCAACGCGTCGGACTGGGCGCGCTTGCGGCAGATCGCACCCAAACGAAACGCGCCTCAATAATCACTCTGACGCATCCAGTTTTCGCCCAAATCCGCCCAGGCCCCTCTCACAACGCAGCGCTGTTTTTTGTCTTTTGATGGCTTGCGGGATTATGCTGCTCTTCTAATTATGTTTCGCGCATTCAAAATCAAATCGCTTTCACTGCAAGCACTGACGCCTCGTCGTCAGGAGCAGGCCCTCGCGTGGCTGTTGGGTAGCGGATTCTTTTTGACGATTTTTGTCTTTTGGATTCTCAAGCCTTTGAAAAAAGGGCGTTTCATCGAATTTTTTGCTGTGGATGGTTTCGCCTTAGGCCCCTGGTTGCTGAGCGCGGCCAAGGCCGAGTTGCTGGCCAAAGAGCTCAACTTGCTGTGCGCCGTTGTGGCCATGGGATTGTTCGCGCTCCTGTCGCGCCGCTGGCAACGCGAACGACTGCACATGTTATTGGGCGGGGCTATGGCCATCGCTTTCGCAGCATTTGCGGTGCTGGCAAAAAAAGGTTTTTCGGCGGCATTGGTGTGGGCGTTTTACATCTTTGGCGATCTCTTCAACATGCTGATGTTGGCGGCGCTCTTTGCGTTTTTAAACGACGTGGTATCGGTGCGGCAGTCGAAACAACTCCACGGACCGGTGGTGCTGGGCGGGGTGCTGGGCGGTGCCGTGGGTGCCTTGGGTGTCAGCGCCTTTGTCTCGCACTGGTCGCTGTCCTTTTGGATGTGGGGCTGCTTTGTCGCAGTGCTGCTGTTGATCGGCACATCGTTTGTGGCGGGGCAGCTCGTGTGGCGAAATCCGTTGTTTGTGCCGAACGCGCTAGGTCCAGACAGAGCGTCGTCGCCCGTTTCGTCGCAGCAGGGCGGACAGGTCCTGAAGCGCAATCAGCAACTGCGTCGTATCGCCCTCATCGTGGCGCTTTACGAGATTGTCTCGAGCATCATCGACTATCAATTTACGCACAGCGTGGCCACGGCCTTGAGCGGTCGTGACATCAGTCGCTATTTCGCCAATGTGTACATGGCGGTAAACGTTGTGGCGCTGCTCGTGCAATTGCTGCTCAGCCGTTCCTTTATGATGCGCCTGGGGATTGCGCGGAGCATCATCGTGCTGCCCATATTGCTGATGACGGGGCTGGGGGGATTCTTCTTGGTGCCTGGGCTTTTCTTTGCCACCTTTTTGCTCGTGGGCGACAACGCGCTCAATTATTCGCTGCACCAGTCGTGCCGCGAGTCCTTGTACGTCGTGTTGCCGCATCGCGACAAGTACGCAGGCAAGGCCTTTGTTGACATCTTTGTCCAGCGCGCGGCCAAGGGCGTGGGGTTATTGATTCCCCTGGTACTCTCTGCATCGCTTCTGCGTTGGCTTTCCTTGTTGGCGTTGCCGCTGACAGCGATATGGGCACATGTGGCGTTTCGCGCCGGTCAGCGCTTGGACGAACAACAGGAGGCGGGCGAGACAGATGTCAAAATCGAAGAAGAGGTCGAAGGCGAAGTCGAAGAGATCCCCTGCACCTGAGAGTGCGTTTGTTCACCAACCCTTCCGCGAAACTTTGGGCGCGCAAGCCGAAAGCTTGCGAAGACAAGAGCGCGAGACCGCGGTGAAAGCTGCGCAAAAGAAAACCCGGGAAGCCACGCGTTCTCTTCGTGTCGATGAAGCGCGCGAAGTGTCGAATGCTGTGAATGATTGGGAGCGAGCGTTGGGCGATGTGATGCCCATGGATGCGCCGAACAAGTACCGCACCCCCCAGGGAGCGCTTGAAAATCTGCGCCCCATTGTGACCAGCGACGAGGCCGCAATGAAGGAGTTGATAGAGTGGGTGTGCGGCGAGGGCGAGTTCTGTGCCGAGGACTCTGACGAGTACATGGAGTGCTGGCGACGCGATGTGGATTCTCTGCTGGTGCGACAGTTGCGCCTGGGAAAGTTTGCCATACAGGGGCACGTCGACTTGCACGGCCTGAACGCCGAGCAAGCGCGGGAGGTGGTCGCTCAGTTTGTCCGGGATTCCTTCTTGGCCGATAAGCGTTGTGTGTTGGTCGTGCACGGGCGTGGACTTCATTCGCCAGATGGGGTGTCGGTTATCAAAAACAGCTTGCACCAATGGCTCACCGAGGGGGATACCGGGCGCTATGTGCTGGCGTATACATCGGCGCAGCCAAAGGATGGCGGCGCGGGAGCGACATATGTGCTGCTGCAAAATCGCAAAGGAAAAAAGTTTTACAAGTAGACAACCCCGTGGGGTACGCACCCTGTGCTGCGTCGCGGTGAAGATTGAGGTGATGTCGTGAGCAATGCGCGTCCTTCTTTTGCTCCGTCCGATTCTGCGGATGTGTCGGCAACAGAGCCAGTGGTAACAGAGCCGTCGTCAAAGGTACATGCGCTGTACCGCTCATTGCGGGAGCAACGGCAACAGACCGTCGATTTTTTGGAGAGACGGAGTCTTTGGCTGTCGGTCCTGCGTTTGTTGGGCTTTGCTACTGCGGTGGTCCTGGCGTTGATGGCTTGGCTCGCCTCCTGGTTTCCCCTGTGGGTGGCCTTGGTGCCGCTGGTGTTTTTTGCAGTGCTCGTGGTGCGCCATGATCGGAACATTGCGGATATCACCCAGGCCAAATTGGCGCGCGATCATTACGATGCGGGCATTGCCCGACTGGAACATCGATTTGCTGGACAAGGGCAAAATGGTTTGGCCTTTTTGCCACCGGCGCATCCGTATGCTTTGGATCTGGACATCATGGGAGAAGGTTCATTGTTTGAGCTGTTGTGTACGGCGCGAACTTCGAGCGGTGAACGCTGTTTGGCCGAGTGGTTGCTGAACCCGGCAGGCCGAGATGAAATTTTGGCGCGCCAAGCGGCGGTGACAGATTTGAAAGACCGCGTCAACTTGCGAGAGCAGATGGATTTGCGCGCGCGGGCCATGCGCAGCTTGGGGGATGCGTCGCGCCTCAATGAGTGGGCGTCGGGCGATGAGGCCATCAGCGCGGCGGTGCAACGGCGGTTGCGCGTTCTGTTTGTCGCGATGGGGCTATTGGCTATGGGGGCGCTGGTGTCGGTGTTTTTCTGGAACTATGGGCTGGCGTTGCTGCTCGGCGTGGGGATTGTCGAGTGGCTCATTGGGCGGTGGCTGAAAAAGCCCATCGACGTTTTGACCGCAGCCATGGAAGGGCCACGCAGTGAAATGAAGGCGCTGGCCGAAGTGTTGGCGTTGGTCGAATCCGAGGAGAGCAATGCGCCCTTGCTCGAGGATGTCTTGGCGCCTCTGCGAGTGCCCGTGCGTGCGTCCGCTGCCCTCTCTTCTCTGGCGCGCATCGCCAATTGGCTCGATCAATATCGCAACCAGCTCTTCATGCCCTTGGGCTTTTTGCTGATGTGGCGCCCGCAAGTGGCCCTCTCGATCGCTGCGTGGAAACGTCAGCACGGAGAGCAGGTGGGGGCATGGCTCGAGTCTTTGGGGCGCTTTGAGGCCTTGTTGGCATTGGCGACGTTTGCTTTTGAAAACGAAGATGCGCGCAACCCAGAAGTCGTCACGGCGGAGAAGGGGCCATTGTTCGAAGGGAGCGAACTCATTCATCCGCTTATGCCGCGGAGTGAGTGTGTGCCCAACAGTGTGACATTGACGCCGCAAAACCAACTCTGGGTGGTGAGCGGTTCGAACATGAGCGGCAAGAGTACGTTTTTACGTGTGATTGGCATCAACGCCGTACTGGCCATGGCCGGTGCGCCGGTGCTGGCGACGGCGCTGCGTATGTCCTGTGTGGCAGTGGGGGCCACCATTCGCGTGCTCGATTCGCTGCAGGAGGGGAAATCGCGTTTTTATGCAGAGATCAGCGCGCTAAAAGACGTGGTGTCGCTGGCGTCGGCGGAAGTGCCGTTGTTGTTTTTGCTCGACGAGATTTTTCACGGGACCAATTCGCACGATCGCCGAATCGGTGCTGAGGCCATTGTGGCGCAGTTGTTAGCGAAGGGGGCCATCGGTTTGCTGACCACGCATGATTTGGCGTTGGCGCGGGCTGCCGATGATATGGGACCTGTGGCGCGCAATGTGCACTTCGAAGACAGTGTGCAGGACGGTGAACTCATTTTTGACTATCGGCTAAAGAGCGGGGTGGTCAGCAAGAGCAATGCGCTGCTACTCATGCGCAAGGTGGGCTTGGATGTGTGAATCTGGCAGTGCCGCGTCCGAACGCTATGTGAGCTATGTGTTCAGAGTGTTTTGAAGGTTTTCTGAGTCGTTCTGCGTCAGGGGTGTTCGCTCAATACTTATCAGAGTGTTTTGCGGTGGTTTTGCGGTGGATGTGATGTCGCGGCAGAGAAAACGCTTCTCGGGTCGTGTTGTGGAAGCCCAATCAACGAAAATAAGGTGTGGGCATGCGCTGTTGGGCTCGGTTTGGTCGGCAAAATGGCGCTGCGGATACACCGGGGCCTTTCGGGCAAGAAATCCGCTGTAACAGCGCATGACCGAGTTGCCGTTGTGGCCGTTGTGAGTGCGACTTAGGCCGCGATGTCGGCAACGGGCCGCAGCACCGGAGGTCGCAATGACCCCGCGGGAAACGCCACCAGCCAGTGTCCCTGCAAGTAACGACGAGAAGCCGAGCGGTAGGCCGTTAGAAACGCCCAGTGCGCCACGCGAAACTGCGCACGCGCTTCCTCGCTCGCCCCGTGACACAGCGGTCTGGGCGTGTTGGGCTTGGGATTGCGCGGCCGGTCAAAATGACTCAGATGAGATAATTGCGCGGCGGTCATTGTGGTGAGCCCCTGCTGCTTTCGCTCTTGGCGCAGCGAGGCCTCGCGTTCGGCCACCTGTGCTTCGATTTGCGTCCGACGCTTTGCCGCAGTCCAGCGCTCGGTGCCCGGC
>Ga0265293_10009676_pt1 | contig 13774 bp, 15 predicted proteins | sample Munlanlewell138R_FD_192505 | JGI IMG/M metagenome (GOLD analysis project Ga0265293, IMG submission 192505) | Leachate microbial communities from a municipal landfill in Southern Ontario, Canada - Leachate well 138R | ecosystem: Engineered > Solid waste > Landfill > Unclassified | place: Canada...
TTTCCAAGATAATGATATCTCAACATTTTACATGATAGCAAGTTAGAAAATAAAAATTCTCCCCCAGAATTTGACAGCACACCCAGGATGCTGTTATGATGTCCAGAACTGTATAATAACTTGTTATATGCCTTAGTCAATTTAGGAAGTCGCAAGGATGCATTTAAGAGAAGCAGAGGTTCATGAGCTCGACGCAGTATACTCAATCGGCTTTGATGCGTGGAGTGACGGGCTTTCCTATGAAAAATATTTATCCGCTTGTCGTAGCAGCAAAAAGTATCAAGCTGGAATTTGGTATGTGCTAATAGAAAATGAGCAAATTCTATCGTCTCTCATTGTCTATCATAATTTATTTGACCTTAAAGACGGTTGCTTTGGTATAGGTTCTCTCGCTACACCTAAAATGCTTCGTGGTAAAGGTTATGCTTCCAACTTGGTTAATCTTGTGAAAGCAGACTTGTTCGCAAAACTGAACTGTAAAGCCATATTCTTACATAGCGATATTGACCACCAGTTTTATAGCAGGCTTGGTTTCATCGCTATTGAGGGCTCTAATTGCATGTATGCCCCAAGTGACTCTTTTGGTTTTGATGGTTCGATACCAAGTTACTTTTAGTTATGAGTTCAGCATATAACAAAGCGTTTAAGGCAGATTCGCAACGCGTGGCATTCTCAGTTCAAATTGAGTTTTGTGTTTAAGGTGTAATGGTTTAGGTTAGGTGGTAGCGTTGCTCACTACTTAACGCGGCGTTATAGCTATCGTTGAAATATCCAGGAGTAGTCTTGAAATCAACAAAGTATCAAGTTTTCTTAAGCTCTACTTACTCTGATTTAGTAGGTGAACGGGAAAGTATCATCCAGGCCATCTTGGAGATGTACCATATACCCATCGGAATGGAGATGTTCAGTGCTGAAGATGAGGATCAGTGGGAAATAATTAGAAGAACCATAGAGGTTAGCGATTACTACGTTCTTGTTTTAGGTTTGAGGTATGGGTCAAAAACATCTGAAGGAATTAGTTTTACTCAAAAAGAATATGAGTATGCGCTAGAAAAAAATATACCGATCCTTGCATTTGTGATGAAAGACACCGTGTCCTTGTCAAAGGACAAGCGGGATGATGATCTCTCAGAAATTAATGCATTCAGAGAGTTGGTTTTAACAAACTCTAAAATGGCCCAGTTTTGGGATACAAAAGATCAGCTTATAAAAAGTGTTTCTATTTCATTGATGAAACAGATTATGCAAAAGCCCGGCATAGGGTGGATTAGAGGAGATAGCGCTCGTGCTGAAGAAGCTCTTTCTAAGGAGCTGACTGCTCTTAGTAAGGAGAATAGAGAGCTGAGAGAAAGAGTGACAGAACTTGAGTCAAAGATATCATCAAAGATTCCAGCTATTGGCGTTGATATAGTACCTCCGGTTGTTGATGAGCGCTTCAATTCCTATAGACCGACTGAAATGCCAGTGCCATTGAGATTCGTTGGAATTGAGGAACATTTGCTCGAGTTTGTTTCAGAGCAAGACATTGAAAAATACAATATTTCGATCCCTAGTCAGCAGGATTTAGATGATTACAACCAGGAGTGCGAAAGGTTTTATAAGATTAAAAATTATTCATCTGCGCTAGTCATAGAGGTTTCCAATAGCGGTTCTGCTAAGGCAAACAATATCTTTGTAGATATCGAGTTTCCAGAAGAGGTTCTCATCTACGAAATAGGTGAAAAACATAGTGAACCGAAAAATCCTATTCCTTTTAGTCCAATAAAACTCGCTCAAAATAAATACGAAGCGAAATTGAAGGAGAAAGCTACTGCGTTGTCAGGTTTACATTCACGATTTGGCCTGGGAAATGGATTGATGGGGCTTTCAGGTATAGCTCGCCATGAGTTTGATATACCGAATATACGCCCAATTAATCAGCGGTGGTGGACAAGGTTAGAAGGAAGAAAAATTACGATAAAGATCGATAACCTGCTCCATACAAGGCGCATGACGTTCGATGATGAGTACATGATAGTCCCTCTGACAGAGGGCAAGATTGCTATTGAAGTTCGTGTAATCTGTGAAGAGTACGATGACATAGTAAACACGGTTGTTGAGCTAAATATCTGAGAAAAAGCTATAACAAAGCGCTGCTGCCAGACAAATTTTCCGCTACGCTCCAAATTTGCCGCAGAGCGCGGCGTTAGGTCTACGGAAAGAGATATAAAGGAGTTTAGTCCTATGAAACCGGAAGTTTGGATTCGAGAAATGACTTTCAGCGACTCAAAAAAAATTAGTTTCGAAAAAGATGAAATCGTCATAATTGTCGGCCCGAACAACTCCGGAAAGAGTGCTGCTCTTAAAGAATCGGCGAAGCTAATCCAGCAAAAAGGAGAACCAGGAAAGGTTGTTCGCGACCTAATAGTTGAAAAAGACGTATCTTCACCCATATTAAACTATTTGAAAGAAGTATCCACGGAGTATTACCAAGGAAATTCTGAACCTTTTCTTAGGGGTTATGGATACAACATTTATAAGGGAAACATCAATAGCTACTGGGAACAATCAAGTGCAGGCCTAGGGGAGTTGTATCCACTATTTGTTAGCTCTATTAACACAGAGCAAAGATTGCAGGCTGCAAATCCACCAAGCAACATTAGTTTAACCACTGAAGCTCCGCAACATCCAATTCACTTCCTTCAACGTGATGACTCGATTGAAGAGAAATTTAGTGATTACTTTCGGCTCGCATTTGGTCAGGATTTAATTGTCCACAGAAATGCTGGAAGTATCGTACCGCTTTACGTGGGCAAACGCCCAGTTCCAGACGCTGGTAAAGACCGAGTCTCCATTGATTATGTCCAAGCAGTAGAAAAACTCGACTTGCTTCACGAACAGGGCGATGGCATGAGAGCTTTCGTTGGCGTTCTTCTCAATTGCTTTGTTGCAAATCAGTCAATCTTCTTGATCGACGAACCAGAAGCGTTTTTGCATCCGCCCCAAGCAAGGTTGCTAGGACTGATGCTAGCGAAGAACCTTCCAGAAAGAAGGCAACTCTTTGTCGCAACGCATAGTGAAGACTTTCTTAAAGGAGTCCTTGATTCAGAAGTTTCCAAAATAAGGATACTTCGGCTCCAGAGGTCGGGAAATGTAAACGATGTCAGTGAATTAAAGAGTGAGGACGTAAAGACGATTTGGAAAGATTCATTGCTTAGACATTCCAATATCCTAAATGGACTCTTCCACAGCCACGTTGTGATCTGCGAAAGCGATTCCGACTGTAGGTTTTTCGCTGCTATACTTTCTGCACTATACGAAGATTCCAACAAAGCGTCACCTGATATCTTCTTTACTCACTGTGGTGGGAAACATCGGCTACCAACAGCAATCAAAGCATTGAAACGCCTCAACGTAAACCTTAGGATTATCGCGGACTTTGATGTTCTAAATGACATCAACCCCTTAAAGGAAATTTGTGAGAGTTCTGGTATCGATTGGCCCGCGTGCGAAACTGACTGGCGAACTATTAAGTCTGCAGTTGAACAAAAACGACCAGAATTCCTGACTGCTGACTTAAAAGCCGAGATTGATTCTATTATTGGTACAGTAGCAGAAAGGATCTTTCCAAAAGACCGAATCAAACAAATCGAGAAAGCATTGAAAAAAGCCTCGCCTTGGACCGAGGCAAAGATGGTAGGGAAGGCATATATCCCAAATGGCATGGCCTCGCAAGCTTTCGACAGGTTAAAAGGCACTCTCGAATCAGGTGGCGTCTCAATTCTCGAAGTAGGTGAACTTGAAAGCTTCGTGAAAAGCATAGGCAACCATGGGCCAAAGTGGGTAAATGATGTGCTACAAAAAGACCTCAAGAATGACCCAGAACTTGAAATTGCCAGGAAATTTGTTGGCTCACTGGTAAAAAAAACCTAACGATAATTTCAAGCACGATTGCTACAGTGGTTTTTGTATTCCGTACGCTTCGTGTGCTACAATAAAAAGTCCTCGCGGCTTATCTCCGCGTTAGACCAATGGAGGTAACAATGAATTCCGAAATTTTTGAAGTTTGGGTTGGGACCAATAGAATTTATGGTGAATTGCCAATAGTTTTAATCACTTATTTTAGAGAACAAGAAATTGTTCACTTTGCGGAAGTGTTTATTTTCCTTGAGAATAACCCAGATTACTTTAAAGCAACAAGAATTCGCGGAGATCAATCAGAGGTTCCTCACGACCTGATTAAATTCAGCCCTGAATATCTTAAAAGCGAAGCTATAATGTATGCAAAGAATGAGCTTCAAACGCACATTGATGAAATTTACAAAATCAAAAAAGATCCAATGTTAGGACAGCTTGAGAACAATCTTAATAAACTTAATGAAGATCAAATTTTGTTTTATCTACGAAAGGTTAGCGTGAATAAAGGTTTCCCCTTATTGCCAGATTTAAGTATGTCTGAAGGTTTTGGGGAATTTATAAAGGAGGCACTGAAAATTTTTGATAAAGCCTTTAAATATGAAGATATTAAGTTGTAAGGGTCGAACTAATGTGTCAAAACTGGAGATGACCGCTGTTATACTGAAATGATGAAAAAAACAGAGCAGTCTTTGACTGGAAATTTAAATCACTTTGCTCAGATCAAATTTGATGCGGACTGTCTTCTTGAAATGGCACAAGCTGCAACAGATCATTCAAAGATTACTTTTTCAAGAACCGCCATTTTAACATACATCATATCTCTTGAAATATTGATCAATAGGGTTATCGAAGAATTCTGGCCCAAAGAATTGCCACGGACATTTTATGCAGATGTGAAGCGTTGGCCAACACCTAAAAAATGGGAAGAAGTTCCCAAGATTTTCCGAAACGCCAAGATTGAAAAGGGTCGCGGTCCAATTCAATTAATCAAAGCACTTTTTGAAGTTCGCAACGATATTGTTCATGCCCAGGACAATACTTTTCAGGTGAAAATGAATGCTTACAAGACAAACGAAGGCTGGGAAATCCATATGCCACCAAACCCTGAAAAATACCCAATGTTAAATTTGATTAAGGATCCCTGCAATTGGCTTCCAAGTGATGCCAGTAACATAAAAAGGATTGTTCAAGAGCTGATTACATGGCTTGACGGTCATTTTAGCGGCGACCTAACCAAAACAGATTGGATAATATCAGATTTTTACGAAGACAAGTATGGCTTTAAAATTGCCATTATAAGAAATTACATGAATGATAAATAACCAACCTTACAAGGTGCGTGAGACTGGAAATGAAACTGTTCACGGGTGTTGCTTGTGCAGCGCCTGCGCTCATCTCTCATCTCTCATTTCCCACCTCTTGACTGGTACTAGAATTGGAATGATTAATGAGTTATGCCATAAGAAAGTTAGTTCTTGGCCCTGCGTATAAGAAACATTTGGAGATCTCTGCCAAAAGATTTGAATCAATCGTTGCTGCCAAAGATTCCTTGGTGGAGGTGATTGAAGTTGAGGAGCTTTTTCACACTTTGGCTGAGAACTTTGTTGAATTGGAATTGGATGCTCTTAATTCATCATTTCGCTATGCAATTTTCCATAATTTGGACTACATCACCTTCTCATTGTCTAGATCCCATATGAACAGAAGGCTTTCCAACTTCCTGTCATCGGTTCGTGCCTATCTTGACAGGCTAGAACGTTTTTCTAAGCGGAAGGAAGATAAACAACTTCTTGTCGATCCTATTAAATCGGCTCGAAGCCAAGCATATGACAATAACCTTTCCTATCGTTTTTTAGAAGGTCTTCGAAACCACACGCAACATTACGGCCATGGAATTCGTTCCTTAACCTTTTCGTCTCGGTGGGTCGATAGGGAAGCCGGAGAAGCCATAAGAAATGTTCCGCTTTTCCATGTTGATACAGATGAAATAGAGAGAGCAAAATTGGTTAAGAAAAGCATAATTGAGGAACTAAGATTAGTTGGAAAAAAAGTTAACTTAAAAGTCCATATTAAGAGATATGTTTCTTTGCTAGGGGAGATTCACTCCGAGTTTCAAAAGCTTTTTAGAAAAAGAAAAGAGGAAATCGACAGTGAAATAAATTCTGCTATCCAAGAGTATCTTTCTTTATTCCCCGATGAAGATCCACCCTATGGTCTGCACGTTTTAGAACACAACAGCCGGGGCGAGGTTGTTAAAAAGGAAGTCATTTTCACTAAGCTAATCGAGCTAAGAAAGCACTTTGAGGACAAAAACAAATATGTTAAAGCGGTTGAAAAGATTTGTCTCCAATGAAGATATTGTTGAGAAGAAGTGATCTCCTTCCTCACATGAGATTATTCAATCTAAATATCGTTTCACGACTGACTGTATATATCTATTCGAAGAGAGATCATTTTTATGAAACACATAACTGATAAATTAGTTCTGAGAGACGTTCGGCCGGCAATTTTAGTTGTTAAAGAAATGTCTGTGCTCCCCCCGCGCTTGTCACTCATTTCTGCTAACACAAAAGACCTTAGATAAAAAACAGACTAAAATCAAACGGAGAAAATGGAAATGCCTAATGATATTGAACTTGTAAACTTTCAAAGAAATCAATTACTTCAGACAACCGTCGGAGATTACCAAAATCAATTAATTGACTATTTAAAACATTTAGGTTTGCCAGATGACAATGTTCTTGTATGCGTTGAAGAACGGGGAACTGTAATTCAGAATCTACCGGCAATTATCAATAGATTGTCTGTGGAAAAAAGAGCGGGGTCGTTCTATATCTCAAAATTCATTGCAGCATGCGGGTCTGGGCTGTTTGATTCAGCACTAAACTATATTTGGAATGAAACAATAGAAAATTTACGCGAAAAGGTAGGATTATTTGATCTAGAGTTTTTTAAGAGCACTGTTAAAGATGAAGATAAGAAGAAAAAGATTTTAAGTATTGAAAATTTAAATTTGATAGATGAATGGGATTTGGTAAAAGGTTGTCATCTCACAGGAATTATTAGTGATATTGGTTATAAGCACTTAGATTATATCCGGGAAATGCGTAATTGGGCGAGTGCTGCACACCCTAATCATGCCTCATTAACTGGGATGCAACTCTGCGCATGGCTGCAAACATGTATTATTGAAGTAATTGGGAAAGAACCATCTCTTCCTGCAATTGAAGCCAAGAGACTTCTGCAAAATTTGAGAAACAATGTACTCTCTTCTGATGATGTCACACCAATTGGGAATGCCTTACAGAAGTCTCCGGTCGATATTGTTACATCAATTTTTAGAACAATTTTTGGAATGTTCTGCGATCCATCCACAAAGGTTGAAACAAAAAACAACATAAGACTTATTGCAAAAGATATTTGGTCCGTTTTACCAGAGAACAGTAAAAAAGAAGCCGGGGTCAAATATGCAAATTGGGCAGTCAATGCAGATCTTCCACGCCGAAATTTGGCTCGGGAATTTTTAGAGCAAGTAAATGCACTATCGTATTTACCAAAGGACACATTGTGCGCAGAAATGGCTGAAACCATTGATAATTTGCTTCGGGCACATTATGGATTTAATAATTTTCACAATGAACCACCGTATGCAAAAATGCTTAGAAAGTTAGTTCCTGAGAATGGAGCAATTCCAAGTGAAACAAGATTTGAATATGTAAAAACATTGTGCTTGTGCATGGTAGGTAATGCATATGGAACATCCAACGAAGCATATCCTATCTACATTGAACTATTTAACAAATTTACTGATCAAGAGATAAAAATTTATGTCAGTCTTTTCAGCGATAATGACTTTTCATTACGAATGCAATATGAAAAGTGTACACAACTATATAGGGGATTTGTCAATACCTTACTCCAAAGAACTACTAATGAAATAGTCAAAAGAGTAATACAACATATAAGCAGTCAGACTCATCATCAATTAAATGGATTAGGAAAGACAACTGAATATAGGAAGCTTATTGATTTGTTAAAATAGAAGGACCTAGGAGGTGCTAGGTTAAAATAGAAAGAGAAAAAATGTTCAACAATCTACCACTGTTTGAGGTTAATCGTGAAGAGAGGCATTTTGGCTTTCTTTTCGTTGCGGCATTTTTGAATAATAAACGATACCGAGAGAAGATCAGACAAGAGATTGCAGAAATCGCTGGTTGTGAATTTAGCGAATCAGAATTAAATGTCTATCTTGAACCATGTTTGTTTAGAGATTACTGGTATTCGCTTGGAGATCCAGTCGCTTACGATGAAGCAACACATAATAAACGACGCGACATATTGAATCTTACTTTGCAGGCGATGGGTCTGGATCCAAGCATTATTGATTCATATGACATGTTTTGGACAGGCGCGCAAAATTCAAAAAACAGCAAGTTATGGTTTCCAGGAAGGTGGAACCAAAAGCACATTGAAAGAATACAAGAAGATCTTCAAATCCCACAAAATGCTTTATATAGAATACGATGGGCTTTCAATGCAAAGCCAGATATCTTATTTACTTCAAACTCTTCTTTTATTTTTTGCGAAATTAAACTTGTGAGTGGCTTTGGTTACAACGAAAATGGATATAGTCAACTTCAAACGCAAGACGATATAATTCAAATTGCTCGAAATCTATTTACCGAAAATCGAACTTACTCTCACTTCACAATAACTGCAAAAAATGATCTCGGGAAAAATATTTCATGGGATCGAATAATCCAACTCCAAAGAGAATGTTCAAACAATTCATTTTGTGACAAGATGGTTGAAACACATTTTGAAAAAATGATTGCATTTAAGAAATGAAAGCAAATAAAATGCGACCTAACCAGTGCGTCGACGCGGAAAATGAGGCCGGATCACGGGTCTTGCTTACGCAACACCCGCGCCCGTCTCTCATTTCCGGTCACGACAGGCGTTATGCTCTTAGAGAAATTGAATATCGCGGTGCTAAAGCTTTCTTTGATAAACGAATAACCTTACAGTATAATGAAACCACTCGGTATACAATAACAGCAATTTTTCTCTTTTGGGGGTGTAAATGAAAGACAAACGAACCGTTTATTGCGCAGATATTCACATCCATACGCCTTCCTCAAAGTGCTACAAGGGAGCAAAAGAAGATGCAGAATACATCAAAATCCTGGAAAAAGCCAAGGATAAGGGATTAAAAATAATTGCTATTACTGATCATAATTCAGTTAGCGGCTACTCAATTCTTATCTCCCAGAAAGAAAAAATAGAGCAGCGGATAGAAACTCTCAAAGGAATAAATGATTCTCTTCAAGCGAGTTCATTGCTTGAAGAAGAAGAAAAAAAACTTGATTTGTTCAAGAATATTCTTTTGATTCCCGGTGTTGAGTTTGAAGTAAATAATGGTATTCATATTTTGGTGCTCTTTAACCCTAACACTCCAGTTTCCAAAATTGAACAATTTCTTGACAATGGGGGTTATAGCCTTGATTTTCAAGGTTTTGAAGCACCATCAGTGTTATCCAAATGGTCTTTGTTTGAGCTTTACGATGAATCAAAAAAATATGATTGTTTAATAATAGATGGCCATACCGATTCCAACAAAGGCATTTATAACACTATTCCAAATGGAAATGTTCGCGCTCATGCTTTCAAGAATTCCTCTTTGGCTGGGGTCTGCTATAAAAGCGAGTCACAGCGGCAAAATCTTGAAAATATTCTAAAAAGCGCCTCTGAATACAAGAGAGATTATCCGCTTTCATTCTTAAGATCGTCGGATGCTCACTGTTGCGATGAAATAGGTCAAGCTATTACATATTTTAAACTAGAAAAGCTTGATTGGGTTTCTTTCAAGGAAGCTTTTTCCAATCCTATCGAATATATTTTCACAAATTATCCAGAAGTCCAAAACATTTTGAATGATATTTTCAACAATGCACAATTCCTTACATTGCCGACACTAAATGAGGAGGATATTCCCAATTTTTGTCGACTTGTCTGCTCTCTCAATAACACAGAAGGTGGCTACATTTTAATTGGCATCAATTCTTCTAAAGAAGTGGTTGGAATAAAAAGCAATGATGAGGACAAACGTACTGAACTACATGGAACTCTAAAGATCTTCGCCAAAGCTATACGTAGCTTTTCTCATCGAGTAAAATTTGATTTAAATGCTTATGAAATTCAGACAAATAAATTCATATTTTTGGTAAGAGTTTTTAAGGGGCAGAGATTGATAGATATTAAGGGAGAAGGAATTATTTATGGATATGAAAAACAAGCTGTAGTTAAATTGAGCGCGGGCAAAGTCCAAGAAACAATTGAAAAGAGCCTTCTAAGTAAAATAGAATGCAAAATTGAAAAAAGCCTTGTTGAATTAGAAAAACAAACAACTGTTATTAGATCAAATTTAGGCTCGATTCCTATTCTCCATGCATATATAGCGAATTCAATTCCAATACAAGCTGTTTTCCAAGAACCCCAAATTGTAGAACCTGTTGATCTGGATTTGCCTTTAAAAGAAAATTTATTAAAAGCCTACGATGAAGCTCCGCACGGTATAACAACAGGTAACATTTTTTATTTTGAAGAGATTGAATCACCTCGACTACCTTATGCTTACCTTCGGTATTCTGTTCCACAATTCAACTTAGAAAATATGGAGAGGGATTCGAAACAAGAAGAAGTTATTTATCTAACTCCTGGCGGCGCGACGTTTTATTCTGAAGTATTTATTCCTCAATACAATTTAAAAGGACTACCTATTTTAAAGCTTTTGCCAATAGTAGATTGCAAGCTTTCTGCCAAATTTTTATGCGCTTTTTTAAAGTCATCCTTTTTTCTTTGGTATCTAAATGCTAATTTTGGCGAGCTAGACTTTTTTTCATATTCAATTTTTGATGATTTAGCTTTTCCCAGAGTAGATCAGAGATGTGCTGAAACAAAAGTTTTGATTTCAAGGGTGGAATCTGAGTTTGAAAAAATTCTTGCTTCTGAAAACTCATATTTGTCTGAGAGTTGCGCAGGGCGCAGCGAAATCGTTTCAGATCACAACAAAATTATTGATAAATCTGCATACATTATCGATTGTTGTTTTTATCAAATGATGAAACTCAATGGAGAAGAAATTGGTTTTATCGAAAGCTCGCTAAGGGCAAGTCAAATCTATTTGCCGCAAGTGCCAGATTAGAAGCAAGATCAAGCAATTTTATGAGATCATTTAGAAGTTTCCAGCAATTATTCTAGTCAGAGAGCATAACAAGTGCGTAGACGCGGAAAAACCGGCCGGATCACGGGTCTTGCTTGCGCAACACCCGCGCCCGTCTCGTTTTTCCGGTCACGACAGGCGTTGTCTGCAAAAAAGGAAAACATTAATGAACCAAATGAAAACGATCATGCTCGCAACTTTCTTATCCTTAGCAATAACCATCCCAGGGCTAACTGCAAATTTTCAGGGAATAGAATATTCCATTATTGAAAAATCCAACCTAGGAACTCATAAATGCAGTATAAACATCAGGCTCGAAAACAAAGTCACAAAAGATTTCTTACATAAATTAGCCAAACATCTTAAAGACTCTGAACCTCAAAAATATGATCGATTTTTCATTGCATATCTCTTGCCCGGAATGAAACCGGGGGCTGGCGCATGGGCAACGAGCCACTTCAACCCTGAATTAGAAGTTTTAATACTGGGAACAACAATAGAGGAAGAGAAAGCCTTAAGACAGACTCCAAAACCATTATCGGATGGATTAATAGGTGAATGGTTGGATGAGTCTCCTTTTATCGGTGCAAAATACACATTACTAAAAAGAGGAGGCAAAATATTAATGCTACGCAAATTCAAAGATGGTAGCGGTAGAGAAATTGAAATGGTTGAAAAAAAAGCAGGGCAGCTATTCTCGGTTTGAAGATAAAGATGGAGATAGTTTCGGAGAGTATTACATAATTGGAAAAAATGGAAATTTGGACGTTTATGGCAGATCAGGTCTTGTTATTTCACTTCAACCAATAAAATGAATTGCAGACAAAAACATTACGATTTCTGTGGTCTATTTAAAATTATTTTAAAGGCGGTCAAAGAATGCATTTATCAAAGATTTCAATCCTAACTATTGTTTTTATTTTTCTAATATCAGCTTTTTTACCTGCAGCAACTATTACAAAAGCATCCGGCGGCTCTATTAAAACGAAACTTAGTCGCAATATCATTATTAATGATAATTCCTCTCTTATGCGCGAATGGATAACAATTAATGATGATTCATTACCGGTAGTAATATCTGATACTGTTGGCGTAAAAACCATTTATAAGGAAGGTTCCGGCTACTCAAGTGGCGATTATCAGTATGTATCGGAATATTCTGTTTCTGCAAAAGAAGCCGTTTCCGCCATTGAAATTAGATTTATTACTTTTGATATTTGGGGTAATTATTCTAGAAATTTATCATCAACTGAAATCGTTGATATGGCAGTAGGCACGTCTAAAAAATTTAATCCATCTTGGTCCGTTTTTTCTGAAAACGAAGTGTCAGAATTTTATGCATCAATAGCCTATATCGCACAAGTGCGAACCCAAAGTGGCAAGGTGATAAAGGCAGACCCGAGTGTTATTCTTGCAGAAGCCAAAAAGTTTTCAACTAAATTTTCAGAAGACGATCTTGACCCAAAACAAATAAAAAAATAGTGACAGGCTACTCCGGTCACCATCTAACTGTTTCGAGGAGGCTTTATTACGATGAGGAACGTATCTTTTTTTGTATTTCTTTTCATTCTGCTTACAACTTTTTCTTACGCAGATGTCAAGTCCAACAATAAAGAACAAATTATTCAAGAAGCAAGAGATCTATATTTTCAGCTGGTAGTCTTTAAGGATAAATCTGACTTTCACGCCTTTGGATTCGGTGCTGGCGGTCCATACAACAATTGGATGAAAGAGATTGAAAAGTTAGAATCGAATCCAAATGCCAATTTGTTGCTGGAAGAAGGATTGGTGGTGGGTGACTTGAAGATGCTAGGCTTGGAATATATGAATAGCAAAGGAAAAGAGACAGAATAAACGCGGTTTATGGTTCCAGAAATTAAGCGAGTACTGAGATTAAAATAATTTTTTGGCTAGTTGCCTAAATTATTTATCCGGCACATTGCACTGTACACTCATTTTTGGGGTAATTATAGGAATTTACACAATCCTGAAAAGAAAGTTCAAAAAGAGGAAAAGAAAATGTCAAAAAGTATGAAACTAGTGGTTGTCTTGATTTCAATGTTTGTTTTTATCTGCAGTAGCTATGTTCTTGCTCAAAATACCAGAACGACAAAAGCGGGTTATTTAGCCTCGGTTTCAGAAGAATTGTTGGACAAGGCTATTAGCTATGCTGTCGCGAAAGATTATGTTGCACTTCAAAAGCTGATCAACTCAAAATTGGTTTTTGAGTTGAAAGAAGGTCTCAAAGTGTACGTGGTTGATACAAAATTGTTTAGTGGCAAAGTAAAAATTCGACCCGTCGGCGAAACAGTTGAAGTCTGGACTGTTCTAGAAGCAGTTAGTAATTGATTCTTGTAAAATGAGCGTATCTAGGCAACCAGTCTACTGATAAACACTTTCCAGAATCGAAGATTAAAATAAGCAGCCTAATAAGAATCTCAGAATTCAAATTAATAAAGAAGACGCTCAACAAGTGCGTCGACGCGGAAAAACCGGCCGGATCACGGGTCTTGCTTGCGCAACACCCGTGCCCGTCTCGTTTTTCCGGTCACGACTGGCGTTATGCCTTAAGAAAAAATAAAAATGGAAAAACCAAAATTTCAATTAAAAAGAGTTTCTGGCCAACCTGTTAACGATAATGAGCTAATAGAAGAT
>Ga0265293_10009677_pt1 | contig 13774 bp, 12 predicted proteins | sample Munlanlewell138R_FD_192505 | JGI IMG/M metagenome (GOLD analysis project Ga0265293, IMG submission 192505) | Leachate microbial communities from a municipal landfill in Southern Ontario, Canada - Leachate well 138R | ecosystem: Engineered > Solid waste > Landfill > Unclassified | place: Canada...
CCATAACAGGTATAGTAGCACTTGTAAGGGCTTTTACACACTCAATTACATTTTTACCGCCTTCTAGCTTAACAGCATCACAACCTGCCTCCTTCATGAAACGGCCCGCATTTTTGATGGCAAGTTCTATACTGATTTGATAAGACATATAAGGCATATCTCCAACTAAATAAGTTGTAGGGGCACCCCGCCGTACTGCTTTTGCATGTTCTATCATTGAATCCATGTTAACAGGCAAAGTGGAATCATAGCCCAAAATTGTCATTCCTAAGGAATCCCCTACTAAAATAATGTCCATACCTGCTTTTTCTTCCATTAAAGCCATAGGGTAATCATAACCAGTAATCATTGCAATCTTTTCTCCACTTTCAACTTTGTCCCTTAGCGTGTGAATAGTGACCTTTTTTCTCATTTCAACCCTCTTTCCAATTCGGTTTCTTTTTGATCTCGCCCAGTCCGATTTACCCTAATTACATACGATATACATTTCTATCCACCCCTTTTCTGCGATAAACTGTTTACAAGCCCGAAACCCATCAAAAGAAGCATGGGTGGTTCCCTTTTTGGGGCTAGTTTATTTTAATTAAAAATTGGTCGTTTTTCACTTGATAAATACAACCGGATCGCGGGTTTGTCGAAAAACTGTTGGGGTAACACCTTTTTCATTTCGAAAAACGTAAGTAAAATAACTATCGTTTGAAAACCCCGATGACCTAGCAATATTTCGTATCGTTTGGTTAGTATTAAGTAACATCCACTCAGCTTGTGCAAGACGCATATCTCTAAGATTCTGAACAAATGTCCTGCCTGTTTTTTCTTTTATGCGTCTGCTTAAATAACATGGACTAACAAAGCATTTTTTTGCGATATCATCAAGAGTAATAGGTAACATACAGTTTTTTTGCATATAGCTCAGTGCGTCACCTACAACATCACAAGCACTAGATAATTGTAACCGATCAAATAACAGGCCTAACAAGCTGTCAACAAGCTCTCTTTGAGTTAGAGGTTTTAACAAATAATCATCAACATCACAACGTAGAGCTGCGCGTACGGTAATTATCTCTAACTCTTTGCTAACAATAACGGTTATTATTTGAGACATTTTATTTTTTAGTTTCCTTATAGAAACCAGGGCCTGCTCCTCTTGTCCTTCTATATCCCAAATGAGTAGTGCCGGATTCTCCTTTTGGATGATCCCTACAACATCTTTAATATTTTCTATATACTTTACCGCGTTTAAGGGTAAGCAATCTCGCTTGTATGTTGATTTTGCGATTAAAGAATAACAACTTTTGTCTTTCCCGACTACAACTGCTTCCACACAATATCACCTCCACCAGCTAGACCATAAAATTAATCCCATGACCAAGCCTAAAAGAAATTTCTTGTACCACTTCCTTAACGTAGCTGATTAGTACTGGAAAGCCGTCTTGCTTCATAGCTGCCCCTACTCCAGATAAAGATACGGCTGCAACCACATTTCCCGAGTTGTCCCGCACTGGGGCTGCAATACAACATAGCCCAATTTCGAGTTCCTCCATATCCAATGCGTATTCTACGGTTTTAATTTCCCGCAAATGTTCCCGCAAAACTTTTGCATCAATTATTGTATTTTTTGTATATGCAACAAGACTTTCGTTTAAAATATCATCAACCTCTCGTTCAGTTAAATATGCCAATAATACTTTCCCCGCTGCAGTCGCGTTAATAGGGAGCCTCTTTCCAATTTGGGAGTATTTAACATAGCCATTAGGATTCTCTACTTTTTCTATATAGATTGGGTCGTAGCCGGAGAGGACTACCAAGTGAGCGGTATAACCAGTTCTTCTTGATAGATTCTTTAAATAAGGCTTAGCTTCTTGGCATAACTCTAGACGCGATGATACACTACCGCCTAATTCTAAAAGTCTCAAACCAAGGCGATACCCCCCCTTGTTAGGCTCCTTTTCTACAAAACTACGGCTTTCTAGAGTTGCTACCAATCGATGTACCGTACTTTTGTGCAAATTTAGCTTATTCGCTAGCTCGGTAACTCCTAGTGGGGACTCTTTACCGAGGGCTATTAATACCTCCATAGCCCTTTCAACGGACCGAATACTATACATCGAAGAATCAGTTTTTGCCAACAATCAACACCTCCTCTAATGTTTCATCAGGCAAGACAATGTTTCACCCTTAGAAACTAATATATTCTTTTCTCTACATTTCGCTTCATTCCTTTTTAAAAACATGCTTTCTACAAAAAAACAACAACTATTGACAAATAATTAATGTTCCCTCATTCACAAACAAAGTGAACCGCAACGCTGGCTGAAGAAATATTAAAAGCCATAGCGCATGTTAGCCTATGGCTTTATAACCTTTTAAATAATTTGGGTCCATTTTATACAGCCCGGTTATTAAACTATTTGTTTTTTAAAAATAGAAAAAAAATAAAAGCCGCAGGCCCGTCAATTTGTGGGCTGGCGGCTTTTAAAGTAGTTTTAACCCTTTTCCCCAGTTAGGTTATTAAATCGTTAGTCTTTTTTAAAAGCTGTAACCTCATCAAACCATTTGCTATGATGCCTTTTGACGTATTCGGCATCAACATAACCTGTAAAAATGGCTGGAAAAGCGGCTTTGGATTTAGGATTGAGGGCCCCAAGGTAGATATGCATGATAACCACTGCTACCATAAATCCGGTCATGCCGCTGTGAACCACATAAGCCCAGCGGGCTAGACCATAGCCAAAAAAACCGGCAAACCACATAATTAAACCTGAAACACCTATAATGCCCGTGGCAAAGACAGTTAAAATGGAATTAATTTTCTGTCCGGCATTAATATAGCTTTGCGGGGGCATTTTAACCTTGGCACCAAATAACTCTTTCAAAAAAGTCGGAATAGCCACCCTATCATCCTTGGTCCAAGTAACACACTCTTTCATCCAGCCCATAAAGTTTTTTAAATCGAAAACAATAAAGATGAGCCCCGGCAGAATCAAAACCACGGCGAAAATTCTGTGAATCAGCTGTGCCCCGGCAAAACCGCCGAAAACCGGAGCCAAGAAATCAAACAGATCAAAGAAGAGAAGCATTCCTGTAAAGAACAAAAAGGTATAGGCAATAGCATGAATCCAATGGGCATACCTTGATGTTAGCGAAAAACGAAATATTTTGCCCTCTTCTAATTTAGTTCCTCTGGTGATCATAGGGTTTCCTCCTCTCTCTTAACGGACGAGACCTTATCGCCAACAGCAACCTTTGCCGGTATATCCAAGCCAGAGGTTTCTGCATTAATTTTATGAGTTATCAAACTAACTGCTGCCGCTACAACGGCTCCTCCCATGGCCAATTTACCCAAGGGGTGAATGAGATCCTTCCACAAAGTTAAGGTATAGGGAACTGCTGGATCCTTCGGTAACCCATAGACTTCCGGCGAGGCCTCCAGGACATAAATCATATGAGTCCCACCCACACCCTGCTCCTTTATCCCGTAGGTCTGGGCTAAAGGATTAAGCTTCCTGAGTTCAGCTGCCCTCGCCTCGGCCAATGCCACCATTTTATCCCGGTCGCCAAATTGAATTGCACCCGTTGGGCAAGTTTTTGCACAGGAGGGCTCTAAACCCATTGCAATCCTGTCGGTGCAAAAATCACATTTAGTACTTTTATGGGTTTCTTCATCAACATGAGGAACCCCAAAGGGACAATTAACCACGCAGTAACCGCAGCCTACACATTTGTCAACATTAAAAGAAACTGCACCATTATCATTATAATACAATGCACCCTGAGGGCACGCTTTAACACAGGCGGCCTCGCTGCAGTGCAAGCATTGAAACTTTAAGAAATCCCAGTGAAACTGCCCATTTTCCACTCGCTCCGTCATTCTGACTATGGTATAGGTTTTGGCGCTCAGATCCTGATGGGATTGAAATTCACCTGTAAAAGGAGTTATTTCGGCTGACAGAGATTTCCACTGTTTGCAAGCAACCGTGCAGGCTCTGCAGGCCGTACATTTTGAAACATCGTGAAGCATAGCAATTGCCATCTTCCTCCCCCTTCCAATTTTATAAACACCTGATTTAGTTCGCTTAACCGACTTTCCACGCTATAGGCTTGCTGCGGGCCTATCCAAAATAAAGGGTTTAGACTAAAACCTCTATATTTTAAACAGTTGATAATCCTGACGCTGAAAACCTTCTTTTTTGCCTATTACATCAAGATGTAAGGTAGACCAGTCATTCAAAGCTATTTCTCCGTTCCCTTCATCCAGATATGTTTTAAGATACCCCTTACATTGATCGCAAGTATCCAGACGAAAAGCGGGATAATCCGTTAACTCTATCAGGTTGAGACTTTTTTGATCCTCGTTTCCGCAATAGGGACAGCCAATCCTTTTATACTGCCACTTGGTATGGCACAACCCACAGCTTAACTCCCGTTCCCTTCCTTTTGTTGTGTGAACCAGTTGAGCCATGGCAGGCGGTTCTCCGCAAAGAGGGCAGCGGGGCTCATTCCAGGCAATTTCCTTTGTCAATGCCTGCAGGTATAGCCTCAAGGGAGTCAGGGTTTCAGCCAACACATTCCATAGAAAATAATTTACTAGCCCGAAATCTAATTGAGCTCCTTCCGTAATTGGAGGGCTATATTGTTCATCCAAGGCAGCCCTAAATAACTCAACGGCTGCACTGGGTTTTGCTTTTAAATGCTCGGCTAAAATCATATTTTGCTGCTTAAAAGCCTGGGGCAAATCGGCCTCCTGAAAAAAAGCTACCAAATCCCGCAGCATTTCACCATTATAGCGAAGGAAAGCATCGGTAAAAGGATTATCTCCCAAGGCAGTCTGCTTGTTCTGATATCTTTCCTTGATCCTGCCTTGATCCTTAACCATGTCGGCTAAATCTCGTTTGCTTCCGGAATGCTTCTCCAGTACAGTTAACACCGATCCCTGTAATTTGGCAACCTCATCCAGATAAGGGTGGCTAACGATCCATTCCGCAATAGCTGTCTGCTTGTTATCCATTACATTCACCTCAAATCGTAGATTTCTATACTTTTGCCAAATTAACTAGGCACGCTTTTGTTTCTTGTATCCAGGTATTAGGATCACCGGCATCAATGGTCACCAAATTGGTGCTGGCAGCTTGGCTGAGACCTTTAAAGCCCCAACTATAGGGCATCCAAACCACTTCTACCTCTTTCCCGTTAACCATCAACGGTTTTACCCGGTTTGTCAGCATTGCCTTAACCACTACCTCTCCCCTTGCAGACTGGATTTTTACCTGCTCACCATTTTTAATACCATGCTTGGCCGCTAGGGATTGAGGAAGTTCGACATAGGTTTCCTTTACCAATTCATTTAACCAAGGAATATTTCTCGTTAATGCCCCGCCACACCAATGTTCGGAAATACCGGAAGTGAATAAAACATAGGGGTATTCTTCTTTTGTCCCAATCTCCTGTAAACCCTTAACTCTTGGATACTTCAGACAAGGGTTAATAGCTACTTTCGGATGCAGAATATTTTCTGTAGGGCTCTCTACCGGCTCGTAAAACTCCGGTAACGGTCCATCAACCAGTGCCGTAGAAGCATCTCTAGGCAAATGAGAGCCCGCCAGCGGGTCTTTGTAGGGAGCCGCAAATAAGCGCCCCAAACCCTCACCGGTCATGCGAAAAGCCCGTAAACCATTGGGCGTGGCCGGCCCATGGGCAGCATTGGGGACATCCGGACCATCATAGCCGGTCCATTTTCCCTGGGTTTCATCCCACCAAATTATTTTGTTTTCTTCATCATAGGGGCGGCCGTTTTTATCACAGGATGCCCTATTGTAAAGTACATGGATATTGCCCGGCCAGGTCCACCTAAAGCCCGGATAGATACCTAAACCACCCGGATCATTTTGGCCGTCATTTCGCTTGGAAAGGTTAACATTATTGGCAAATACCCCGGCATAAACCCAGTTACCCGACGATGTGGACCCATCTGGCTTAAGTTCTCCAATCCCGCCAACGGGTTTTCCGGTTTGCACATCATATCCGTTAATTTCTTTTAACACCTGCTCATAGAAATGCTTATCCTGGGAATAATCCCAATTGGCCTTTAAGATTGGTTCATCCTTTTCATCTCCGGAATTTGCTACCAGCTCCCTGACTTTCCTAAACAACAAATCCATTATCTCTAAATCTGTTTTGGTGTCGCCTAAGGTATCTAACGAGGTATATCTCCACTGAGCCATCCTGCCTGAGTTACTTATGGTACCTTCCTTTTCTAAAAAGGATTTTGCGGGCAGGAAGAAAACCTCTGTATCAATAGTTGCCGGATCTGCACCCGGTCTTTCCCAAAAAGCGGCGGTTTCGGTCATAAAAAGCTCCGCCACAACCAAGGTTTCCAACTTGCCTAAAGCAGCATTAACCAGATTTAAGTTAGGACTGGTCATGGCCGGATTCTGGCCCATAACATAAAGCATTTTCATCTTTTCTTCTAGAGCAGATTCGAAAATTCTAAAAATGGAATAATTTGCTCCGCCATTTTTCTTGGGAATCCAGCCAAAACCAAAGTCGTTTTCCTGATGGGCATTATCCCCAAACCAAGATTTTAGTAAATTGACTAGGAAGGTCCGGCGGAAGGTACCTGATTTTGTGGTCCAGGTTTCAATACTATCATCATCGTGGTTAGGTGCATTTAAATAGCCCGGCAGGATGTGATAAAGGACAGCCATATCCGTTGCGCCCTGCACATTTGGCTCCCCTCTTAGAGCATTAACACCGGCACCGGGTTTACCCATGTTACCCAACAGGAGCTGCAAAATACCGAAGCAGCGAATATTTTGAACCCCGACTGTATGCTGGGTCATTCCAAGAGCATACATAATTGTTCCCGGGCGATTTTTTGTATAGGTATCCGCAATTAATTTAATCGTCTCTTCCGGAATGCCTGTAATATTGGAAGAAGTTTTTAAATCATATCTTTTGTAGAATTCTTGCAAACGACTGAAAACCGTTCTCGGGTCATCCAGGCTTTCGCCCTTAACCGGATAACCGTCTTCATCTAAAATGTAGCCCCAGGAGCTGTTATCATACTTGAACTCAGCCTTGTTATAGCCCGTAAACAGCCCCTCATTAAAACCAAAATCATCCTTTATTAACAGTTGCGCATTAGTGTGGTCCAGGATAAATTCCTCATCATACAATTTGTTTTCCAGAATGTAGTTAATAATCCCGTTCAAAAAAGCAATATCTGTACCCGGACGGATCTGGGCGTAGATATCTGCAATTTTGGATGTTCTGGTATAACGCGGGTCCACATGAATCACTATCGCTCCCTGTTCTTTGGCCCTCATAACCCACTTAATGGACATGGGATGATTTTCAGCGGCATTGCTACCTTCAATTAGGATTACTTTAGCGTTTTTTAGATCCAACCAGTGGTTTGTCATCGCACCGCGCCCAAAAGAAGCTCCTAAACTAGGAACTGTGGGGCTGTGTCAGAGACGGGCCTGATGCTCTAAGTGAGAAACACCAAATAGCCTGGCTGCCTTAGTAAATAAATAACACTCTTCATTAGTATTTTGAGCTCCCCCCATAAAGCTCAAAACGTCTGTGCGGTTGACTCTATAGGTTTTTCCATTAATAAGCTCATCTTTGATCCAATGCTTATTCCGAAGATTCACAATCTTTTCGGCAATTCTACCTATAGCTTCGTCCCAACTGATGGTTTGCCAGGTGTCACTTTTTGGTGCCCTGTAGAGGGGGCTAACCACCCTTTGATCAGAATTCGGCAAGGCTGCCATAGCCGAGCCCTTGCTGCATAAGGCTCCCTCGTTGATGATATGATCGGGGTCCCCTTCTAAATTAATTAGCCTGCCATTCCTTTCATGGCAAATCATACCGCAGCCGCAGGAACAAAAAGTACACACAGAAGTATATTCTTTAGCACCATCCAATTTAAACTGAGCAGCGGATGCCTCTACTTTTGATACATTAAAACCCAGATCCGCCAAAATTAAGCCTGCACCTGCCGCACCTGTCAACTTGAAAAAATCTCTTCTTTTTAATAGCAAATGCAATCCCTCCTTAACACATTGTCTGTCAATAAAATTCCCGTTTTCCAGCCACCAAAAAATTCATTCTTTCCCCCAGCCAAACACATTCTTCTGATTACTAAACCTCGATAAATCAGCGGACCTATGTCTTCATAATAAAAACACCTCTTTTATCACTGCCTGTTTCATATTAAATTTAATATGAATTATATTAGCACAAATATAGCTGGCGTACAAGGTAGAATTCCGAATAATCTGAAAACAATAGCTAGCACATTCACTATGTGGCGATTTTTTAGGGGTTATTACCATAAAATAGCCCCTTTTTCCTTGGTAAAGGAGAGTTTTGCGGCTTTTTAGCCTTGAAATACTGGTTGATTATTTTTATTTTCACAAAAGCAAGACATCCCTATAAGAAGCGAACAGTTACTTAAAAGTTGGCGGCGCATAAAATAATTTAAGGAGATGATGAAAATGTGCTTTGGTCTGGCTTTAAGCGGCGGCTCCCTTAGAGGGGCGGCTCATATTGGATTTTTGGAAGTCTTGCATGAAAACGGGTTGGTACCGGATTTGATTGCCGGTACCAGCGCAGGAAGCATAGTAGGTAGTTTATTTGCCTTTGGTATGTTGCCGACTCAAATTGGGGAAAGACTTTGGCAACTGTATGCAAACATTCCATATAAAACCGAAGAAACCATTCTTCCCGTTTTAGCGGAACCGTATGAAATGGAATCCCTTGGTTTGCTACCTCTTCCCAAAGGCCTCCTCAAAGCTAACTTTATTGAAAAATTTATTTTAAATTGGATCGGGCCTATTACCTTCGAGGAGCTAACCCTACCCTTAGCTATCACGGCTACTGATCTTAAAACGGGAGAGCTTGTGATCTTTACCGGTGAAAAAATTATTCCCCCCAAACCCTGGCCCCCAAAAACCGTTTTTATCCCCAATATAAAGATTGCAGAAGCAGTAAGGGCCAGTTCTGCCATACCCGGAATTTTTACCCCCAAAAAAATAACGGGCCGTCTCCTTGCGGATGGCGGCCTGTTAGATAATGTTCCTGTTGATGTATTAAAGCTGTTGGGCGCTAAAAAGGTCGTGGCCGTTGATCTGGGGTTTGGGACAGAAAAAAGCAAACCACCCAAAAACATTATTGAAATTCTATTGCAGAGCCATGATATTATGGGTCAAAGAATATCGAACTTGCTAACCCACAGTTTTGCTGATTTGGTAGTCAGGCCCAAGGTAGGCGGTGCAAGTTTATTTGATTTTGCCAAAATACCCAGCTTTATTCAAAAAGGACGGGAGGCTGGCTCAGCAAATTTAGCGGCGATTAGAAAGCTAATTAAGAATTAACCACCTATCGGATCAGAATGAAGCTTTTGCAGATCCTTCATAACAATAAAATCCACGTTGGGGTCACCACCATAAATATTATAGGGCAGGGTTTTACCCTGCCCTATAATATTTTCCGCCAAACCCAAAAGGTTTTGACAAGCATTTAACAACTGCTTTATCTCCTTATCCTCTAGCCCATAGCTTTTAGCTTTTAATCACTGCATCAAAGCGGCAGACCTCAAAGCAAGTGTTACATTTTGTGCATTTATACTGGTCAATAACATGGACTTCTTTGAGCTTTCCGGTTATAGCATCTGCCGGGCATCTTCTAGCACAGAGGGTACAGCCATTACAGTTAACCGGATCTATGGTATAGGTGACTAACTCTTTACAAGCTACTGCCGGACAACGCTTTTCTTTAATATGAGCCTCGTATTCATGCCTAAAATATTTTAATGTTGATAAAACCGGGTTAGGTGCTGTTTGTCCTAAACCACATAAGGAGGCTACCTTAATAGATTTACCCAGGGTTTCAAGTTTTAAGATATCTTCTTCCTTCCCCTCACCCTCAGTTATTCTGGTCAAAATCTCCAACATCCTTTTAGTTCCCTCTCTGCAAGGTGTGCATTTACCACAGGATTCCGATTGGGTAAAGTTAAGGAAAAACCTAGCCACATCAACCATACAAGTATCTTGGTCCATCACAACCAAACCACCGGAACCCATCATTGCTCCGACTTGTAGCAAGGAATCGTAATCAATGGGCAGATCCAAGTGCTCATTAGTTAAACAGCCACCAGAGGGCCCCCCGATTTGGACTGCTTTAAACTCCTTGCCTCCTTGAATTCCGCCGCCAATATCAAAAATGATTTCTCTTAAGGTAATACCCATCGGAACCTCAACTAAGCCAGTATTTTTGACCTTTCCGGATAGAGCAAAGATTTTTGTGCCTTTACTTTTTTCCGTACCAATTGAACTGTACCACTGAGCACCATTTCTGATAATATTAGCCACATTGGCAAAGGTTTCTACATTATTAATATTGGTAGGCTTACCCCATAAGCCCTTCTGAGCCGGGAAAGGCGGTCGGACTCTGGGCATACCTCTTTTACCCTCAATAGAAGCTAGTAGAGCTGTTTCCTCACCGCAAACAAACGCACCGGCACCTTCCTTAATTTTCAAATGAAAACTAAACTCCGTACCCAGAATTTTATCACCTAAAAAACCTTTCGCCGTGGCTTGTTCCATTGCAATTTTTAGGGTTCTGATAGCGGACGGATATTCAGCCCTTACATAAATATAGCCCTCATCCGAGCCGATGGCGTACGCCGCAATTAACATTCCCTCTATTAAGGAATGGGGGTCGCCTTCAAGGATGCCCCGGTCCATAAAGGCCCCCGGGTCCCCTTCATCGGCATTACAAACAATATATTTCTTGTCACCTACTGCCTTATGAGCAAATTCCCATTTCAAGCCGGTGGGAAAACCGGCCCCACCCCTACCTCTTAGACCTGCCGCCTTAATCTCGTTAACAACTTCTATGGGCGATATGCTTAAAGCTTTTTCTAAGCCCTTATAACCTTCATGCTGCAAATATTCATTGATGTTTAAAGGGTTAATTAAACCACATCTTTGCAAAACGATTTTTTCCTGCTTAGCATAAAAAATGATATCCTGATATTTTTCAATTTTTGTTTTTGTAAGGGGATCCTCAAACAACAATCTTTCTACTATTTCGTTGTTGACTAAATGCTTCGCTACTATTTCTTCCACATCTTTTTCTTTAACCTTACAATAAAATGTGTCCTCCGGCTCAATTACCACAATGGGGCCCTGCTCGCAAAAGCCATGGCAACCGGTATTAACTATTTGATATTTGTGATCTATGCCTTGTTTTTTTATTTCCTCTGCAAGTTTTGCAGTAATATTCTTTGCCCCGGATAATTTACAACCCGTATCATTACAAAGTAAAATTCTCCTCATCTGCCCCACCACCTAACTATATTGAGCCAATATTTTGGCTATACTGTTTTTTGTCAAACGCCCATGGGTATCATCATCAATGGTAATTACCGGGGCAAGACTGCAAGCACCTATACAGGCAACAGATTCCAAAGTAAATCTCAAATCTTCGGTGGTTTCCCCGTCTCCCACACCTAGCTTGTCTTTTATTTCATCAAAAATTGCTTTAGCACCTCTCACATAGCAAGCTGTTCCCTGACATACCCTAATAAGATGCCGCCCTCTGGGGGAAAGATTAAACTGAGCATAGAAAGTAACTACCCCATATATTTGGCTGATAGGTATTTTTAATTCTTCGCCTATGCACTCTAAAACCTCCCTGGGCAGATAACCGTAGATATCTTGAGCTGCCTGTAAAACCGGAATTAATGCACCTTCCTGATCATGATACTTGGAAAGAACCTCCATTAACTGCAAATCTTTTTCCGTTGGTTCATGTGTTTCATGACCGCTACAACATTCACACATCCCATTGCCCTCCTCCATTATTGACGCAACAAGTCAAAAAACTAATTTATTGCATTATAAAATATAGAACAAAAAATAATTGCTTCCAATCTACTATACAGCATTTCGGTCTAAAAGTTCAAGCCTAGTCTGATCTGAAGCAATAAAAAAAACTATCCATATTTATTTAGACAAAAAACTATCATTTCCTGCCTAAATTGAAAGGAATATTCTGTCCGTTTTTGTTGTTTTCTCAACCTTTTGTATAAACTTGTCTAATCTGCTGTTTTTTTCTAATCCTACTTTCCACAGGGGACAAAGTCTATTTAATCGGTTTGCACTTGACTTATCCACATTATCCACAGAAAAACCATCCACAAAACACCCGTTCTGTGGATAACTCAGCAAATAAGGGGTGATTTTTCTAAATAGATTCCCCCCTACTTTTTGAAAAAGGCTTCCAAGGGTAAATAAGGAATCGCATTTAGGGACAAATCTGCAAAATCGCCCTCTAATTGTCGATAATAAGCGGCCATGGCTATCATAGCTGCATTATCAGTACAATAAACCGGGCTGGGCCACAAAACCTGCCGACCCGTGGCAGCTGTTTTTTGGCGCAGACTTTCTCTTAACCTTTGATTAGCGGCAACCCCGCCGGCCAAAACTATGGTGTTCAGATCATGCATTTGTGCAGCCAGAATTGTTTTCTCAACTAAAACTTCTACTATCGCCTCCTGAAAACCGGCACTTACATCAGCGATGGGAATCTGATCGCCCCTTTGTTTTGTATTGTTCAAATAATTTAAAACCGCAGATTTCAAGCCGCTAAAGCTAAAGTCCAAACTACCTTTACCCAGCCAGGCCCTGGGAAAAGCAAAGGCATTTGGATCGCCAAATCCGGCCATTTTTTCTATGGCCGGACCCCCCGGGTAACCCAGTCCTAATTCCCTGGCTATTTTGTCAAAGGCTTCCCCCGCGGCATCATCCAAGGTGGCACCAAGCATTTTGATTTCCTGATGCGATCTCCACAAAACTAAGCTTGTATGTCCACCTGAAACAACCAAGCATAAAGCCGGCAGCTTTAAATTTGGGTGCTCAATGAGATTAGCATAAATATGCCCTACAAGGTGATGGACTCCTATCAAGGGTATTTTTAAGGCGTAGGCCAAAGCCTTGGCTTGAGCCACACCCACTAACAGGGCCCCTACCAAGCCCGGCCCATAAGTAACCCCGATGGCGGTCAAATCCTGTAAACTAATAGCCGCTTCTGCTAAAGCCCCGTCAATGACAGGAATAATTTGTTCTAAATGTTGGCGGGAGGCAATTTCCGGTACAACACCGCCAAAAGGCCGGTGGGTGGCAATCTGGGAGTAGATAGTATTTGCCAATATGTTTCTCCCGTCTTCTAAAACTGCGGCAGATGTGTCATCACAGCTGGTTTCAATAGCTAGAATTAAACTTCTATCAGATATTATAATCGCCTCCTGACAGATCAATCCGGCCGAATTTTTAAAAATCGGTCCGACTTTGCAAGCTCTTCCACATAATTATGGCATCTTCCCCGGTGTCGGTATAGTATTGCTTTCTTGACCCGGCAACAACAAAGCCCATTTCTTTATACAAGTTTTGGGCTGCTTGATTGGACGGCCTAACTTCTAAAGTGGCCTTATCCGCTCCCAAAATTGCCGCCCTGGCCAAAAGTTCGGCCAAGAGCAGCTTGCCAAATTGCTTACCCCTAAAAGCCGGATTGACCGCAATGGTAGTAATATGGGCTTCATCAATAATTAACCACATACCTGCATAGCCAATTACCTCATTATCTAATAAGCAAACATAGTAATGAGCCAGCTGGTTGTATTTAATCTCGTTTAAATAGGTATCTTTAGACCAAGGAGTAGGAAAAGAAACCTGTTCAATTTGAAGTACTTGAGTCAAATGATTTT
>Ga0265293_10009681_pt1 | contig 13772 bp, 14 predicted proteins | sample Munlanlewell138R_FD_192505 | JGI IMG/M metagenome (GOLD analysis project Ga0265293, IMG submission 192505) | Leachate microbial communities from a municipal landfill in Southern Ontario, Canada - Leachate well 138R | ecosystem: Engineered > Solid waste > Landfill > Unclassified | place: Canada...
TGGGTGGCGGTCTGGGCATTGATGTGCTGGGTCTTGATCCCACCTTCCCGCTCAAGTACATGGTGTACTTCCTTATCGTGGTAGCGGTGGGTGGTGCGGGTACCATCAAGGGCCCGTTGCTGGCAGCCATTTTGCTGGGCATTTTCGATGTGGCCGGCAAGTACTATGTGCCGCAGGTCGGGGCGTTCGTCATCTACGGCATGATGGTGGTCCTGCTTCTGTTGTTCCCATCCGGACTTATCTCGAGGCGCGCATGAACCTGAAGTCACTTTCAATTATCGACAACCTGCCCGCGCCGCGGGTGCCGAACGACCGCTGGCACAAGCTTGAGTACCTGTTCTGGGTGCTGCCGTTCGTGGTTTACTTTTTGTTCCCGAATCATCTGGTGCTGGCCAGCCAGATCATGATTCTGGGGCTGTTCGCGCTGTCGCTTGACCTTATTGTGGGTTATGCGGGCATTGTGTCGCTGGGTCATGCGGCGTTCTTTGGTCTGGGCGCCTATACATCGGGGCTGTTGTCGGCCCGTTACGGGTGGGGTGAACCCATCAGTGCCTTGCTGATTTCCGCGGCGCTGGCGGCCCTGCTGGGTTACATCACCAGTTTTCTGGTTGTGCGTGGCCATGAACTGACCCAGCTGATGGTTACGCTGGGTATTGGCCTGATGCTCTACGAGGTCGCCAACAAGGCCACCGACTTTACAGGAGGCGCCGACGGTTTATGGGGTATTGAAACCTGGCCTGTGTTCGGTATGTTCGAAATCGATCTGTACGGCAAAACAGGGTTTTTCTACAGTCTCGTGGTGCTGTTCCTGATGTTTTTGCTGGCGCGGCGTATTGTCAGCTCTACCTTTGGGCTAAGTTTGATTGGTATCCGCGAAGGGGCCAGGCGCATGCCGGCCATTGGCGTCAACGTCGAACGCCGTCTGGTTGCCATTTACACCGTAAGTGCCGCCATGGCCGGTGTTGCCGGTGCGTTGCTGGCGCAAACCACGCAGTTTGTCAGTCTTGATGCCCTGGGCTTCGTACGTTCGGCCGACCTGATGATTGTGCTGGTATTGGGCGGAACAGGCCGTTTGTACGGTGCGCTTATTGGTGCGGTCGTATTTATGTTTGCCCACCACTACATTTCCGACATCAACCCGGTTTACTGGCAGTTCTGGCTGGGCTTGCTGCTTATCGTCATCGTGATGGTCGGGCGGGGCGGTATTCTGGGGTCTATTGAAAACATGCTTGAGCGCCGTCGTGAGCGTTTGGCCGGGGGGCGTTCATGAGCACACCACAAAACACCATGTTGCGAACCGAAGGTTTAACCAAAATCTGGGGTGCGTTCAAGGCCAACAGCGACGTCACGCTTGAATTCATGCCCGGTGCGCGCCATGCCCTTATCGGCCCCAACGGTGCCGGTAAAACCACCTTTATCAACATGCTGACGGGTGCTCTCAAGGCGACCAGCGGCAAGGTATATTTTGGTGATCGTGATATTACCGGTTTGTCCCAGCACGAACGGGTCAAGCTGGGCATGACCCGCACGTTCCAGATCAACACCCTGTTTGCCGGGCTTACGGTGCTTGAGTCTGTTGTGCTGGCGATCAGCGAGCGCGAAGGGCTGTCCGGGCAGTGGTACAAAACCGTCGAAAAGCAAACGGCGCTTATCGAAGAGGCCATGCAACTGCTGAACACCCTGCGTCTTGGGCAAGAAGCCAATACCCGCACCCGCAACCTTCCCTATGGCAAACAGCGTCTGGTTGAAATTGCGCTGGCGCTGGCGACCAGGCCCAGGGTCTTGTTGCTCGACGAACCTGCGGCGGGCATTCCGCAAGCGGAAAGTCAGGAATTGTTCGAAGTCATTTCGCAGTTGCCGCGCGACGTCACCATTGTTTTCATTGAACACGACATGAGTCTGGTGTTCCGGTTTGCCGAGCGCATTACCGTGCTGGTCGGTGGCAAAGTGTTTACCGAAGGTACTCCCGATGAAATCGCAAACGACCGTCGGGTCAAGGAAGTCTATCTCGGAGAGGCAGAGCATGAGTAATTCCGGTGGCAAAGAACTGCTGGCGCTTGATAACGTCAAGGCGGGCTATGGCGAATCTGTCATTCTTGAAGATGTTTCCTTGTCGTTGAATGAGGGCGAAACCCTGGCGTTGCTGGGTCGTAATGGTGTGGGCAAGTCAACCCTGCTGCTGACCATGCTGGGGCTGACACAGATGCATGCCGGCGCGGTGCGCTGGAAGGGGGCGGATGTTACCCGGGTGCCCACCTACAAACGCGCCCAGGACGGCATGGGCTGGGTGCCACAAGAGCGCCATATGTACCCGTCGTTAACCGTGGAAGAGCACCTGACTGTGGTGGCCCGCCCTGGCGAATGGGACGTTAAAAAGGTCTATGACCTGTTCCCGCGCCTTGAAGAGCGTCGCAGCAATATGGGTAACCAGTTATCGGGTGGCGAGCAGCAAATGGTGGCCATCGCCCGGGCCCTCATGCTCAACCCCACCTTGCTGTTGCTTGACGAGCCCATGGAAGGCCTGGCACCCATTATTGTTCAGGAACTGCTGGGCGTGATTCGCCGGCTTGTAGAAGAAAGCGGCATGACCGTCATTATTGTTGAACAGCATGCGCGCATGGCACTGGGCTTGTCGGCCCGCGCCATTGTCCTTGACCGCGGCCAGGTTGTGCACCAGTCTCCCAGTCAGGAACTGCTGTCCAACCCCGAGTTGCTGGACCGTCTGGTGGCTGTGGCCTGATTGTTCCAGCCTGATTGTTCCGGCCTGAACGTTTGTTCATACCTGTGTCGCGTGAATCCGTGCCACAGGTATTTTTTTGCCAGCGTGGTCACTTTTGACACCGGGGTTGCAGGTCATTGTTGTGTAATGATAATTTGCTGTAATCAAAAGTTTATCCATGCGGTTGTCCACATTTTCGGTGGATAACTGTCTGTTACCATGGTCATAAATCACCCGCCAAGGCTAATGCCTTGATCCGTTTCATGAATTTTCACTAATTACCAGGTTATCAATGAACTTGTCCACATTTCCCGTTGATAACCTGTCTTTTGTATTTTGTTGGCAACATTAAAGGAAACCATGACCGAAACTGACATCACGACGTTTTACGACTGGGCAGTAACCCAATTTGGTGCCATTGCACTTGATCTTGTCATTGCACTGGTTTTACTGATTGTTGGCTGGACAATTTCAAACTGGGTAGGGCGTCTGGTGCGGCGTGTGGCCGATCGTTCATCAAGAATTGATCCCACCATTGTGCCGATGGCGCATTCAGTGGCTGTCTGGGCGGTGCGTGTGGTGGTGCTGGTGGCAGTGCTGGCAAGGCTCGGCGTGCAAACGGCCAGCATTATTGCGGTACTGGGTGCCGCGGGTCTGGCCATCGGCCTTGCCCTGCAAGGCACACTGCAAAATATTGCGGCTGGCATCATGTTGCTGGCCCTGCGCCCGTTGCGCGCGGGCGAGTCGGTGTCCATTGTGGGCAAGGCCGACGGTACGGTTGATGAAGTTGGCCTGTTCCTGACACGTCTGAAGCAATTCGACGGCACTTACATTACCCTGCCCAACAGCCTTATCTGGGGTAGTGCCATCCTGAACCTCAGCCGTCATCAAATCCGTCGTGCCGAAGCGCAGGTGCTGGTACCGTACGGTCAGGATATCGATCGTGCCTTGTCTGTGCTGCGTGAAATGGTTCAAGGTCATGAACTGTCATTGGCTGACCCCGCACCCGCTGTAATGGTGTCTTCCCAGCGTGATTACGCCATGGTTATTACGGTTCGGGCCTGGGCCGAGGCTGGCAATTGGTTCGACTTGCAAAACGACATGAACCGCCGTGCACAACAAGTGCTTGTGCAGGCGGGTATTGAATTACCTGCGGTCCCGCCGGTGCTTTCAGCGGGCTGACCCGGCGGCCTGTCACCGGCGGATGTGCGTGGGTCGTGCGGTGGCATGGCCTGATTGCCACCGGGTCACGATGGCCGCAATTGCCCTTTGGCAGCCTTGACCATGGCGGTACACACGCCACGCATCATGTCCACTTCGTCGTTGGTCAGGTCAGCCCGGGAAAACAGGTGTTGCATGCGCGGAACCAGTTTTTTCGGGTAGGCCAGATTCAAGAACTGTATCTCGATCAGGGCCTCTTGCCAGTGCGTCAGAAATGCCTGTATTTTTTCGTTTGAGGCCCGTTCGGCACCTTCGTCTTTTTTCAGTCCGGCACCTTCGCCGGTTTTGGTGGCATCGGTGCTGAATGCGCCCAGGGCATAGCGCAATTCCCAGGCGGCCAGTTGCAAGGCCTGGGCAACATTAAGCGAACTGTATTCCGGGTTGGCCGGAATATGGCAAATGCGCTGGCACTGTGCAATGTCCTCGTTGGTCAGGCCCGAACGTTCGGTGCCCAGCACAATGGCTACACGGCCTTCACGATAATCCAGCAAGTGCTGCTGGCTAAGCGTGGCCGCTTCGCGGATATCGCAGGTGGGTGGCCCCAGTACACGCTCGCGCGCGGTCATGGCAAAGGCCAGGGTGACCGGGGCCAGGGCTTGGGCCAGCGTGTCGACAATCTGTACCGAAGCCAGTACATCTGTGGCCCCGCTGGCCAGCGCCAGCGCCTCGGGCATGTCGGTAACGTTGTCAAAACGCGGCGCCACCAGGCACAGTTCGCGAAAGCCCATGGTCTTGATGGCGCGCGCTGCAGCACCGACATTACCCGGGTGGCTGGGGTGCACCATGATGAAGCGTGCACGGTTGAATAAATCTGTCATTTCAGGGAATGGCTTCTATCAACTAAAATAGGCGGTTAACTATAATCAAGCCTGTTTCAGTTTTTGTTATTTACGGATCTCTATGCACCCCATGCTCAATACCGCCATCAAGGCGGCACGCCGCGCCGGCTCCATGATCAACCGGGCAAGTCTCGACCTCGAACGGTTGCAAGTGGCGCGCAAGGGGCCCAAAGATTATGTCACGGAAGTCGACCAAAGCGTCGAAGCCGCTATTATCGACATGCTAAAAACGGCATATCCCGACCACGCATTTCTGGGTGAAGAGTCCGGCGAACATCCCGGTGCCGAAGGCCAGGGCAAGGCTCCTGAATATCAATGGATTATCGACCCCCTCGATGGCACCAGCAATTTCATTCATGGTTTTCCCGTGTACGCCGTGTCAATTGCACTGGCTCACCGCGGGCAGGTCACGCACGCCGTCATTTACGACCCGTCGCGCAATGAACTGTTCACGGCCAGCCGTGGTGGTGGCGCCTTCCTGAATGATCGCCGCGTGCGGGTTTCAGGCCTGTCGCGTTATCACGATGCCATGCTCAGTGCCTACGTGCCTGATTCGGGCGGTGGCGTCTCGCCCAACTCACGGTTTTCCGGCATGCTCTCAGAATGCGCCAGCGTGCGCCGTATGGGTGCCTCGGTGCTTGATCTTGCCTATGTCGCCTGCGGTCGTCTTGACGGCTTCTGCGGTGTCAACCTCAAGCGCTGGGACCTTGCCGCAGGCGGCTTGCTGGTGCTTGAAGCCGGTGGTCTTATTGCCGATTTCCAGGGCGAGCAAACCTGGTATGAAACCGGCAGTGTTCTTGCGGCCAGCCCCAAAGTGTTCACGCAAATGCTGGCCCATTTGCAGGCCTGAGCTTTTCCATTTTCGTCCTTCGCCATGAACTCAGACATAGACGGCAGTACCAGCGGGTTCGCCCGCACCTTTTTTTTCAATGATCGCGCAGTGCTTCGCGCAAGGGGCTTCTGATGGAAGCCTTTTCGCTTGACTGGATGCTTGAACCTGCCGCCTGGGTAGGGTTGCTGACGCTGGTTGTTCTTGAAATCGTCCTTGGCATTGATAACCTTATTTTCATTGCCATTCTGGTCGAAAAACTGCCGCCCAAGTTGCGCGACCGTGCCCGGGTCATGGGGCTGTCGCTGGCGCTGCTGATGCGCCTGGGCTTGCTGACCATCATGTCGTGGCTGATCAAGCTGACCGAGCCCCTTGTGCACCTGGGGCCGATGGTGTTTTCGGGGCGAGATCTCATTCTGGTTGTGGGCGGTTTCTTCCTGCTTCTTAAAGGCACACTCGAACTGCACGAACGTGTCGAAGGGCGCACCCATCACTCGTCCGGGGCGGGCATTCATGCCAGCTTTGGCCTGATTGTTACCCAGATCATTATTCTGGACGCCGTGTTTTCGCTTGATGCGGTCATTACGGCGGTGGGCATGGTCGAGCAGTTATCGGTCATGATGCTGGCCGTAGTAATAGCAATGGGCGTCATGCTGTTCGCCTCAAAGCCATTAACCCGTTTCGTCAATGCTCACCCCACCGTTGTCGTGCTGTGCCTGGGCTTTTTGCTGACCATTGGCTTTTCACTGGTGGCCGAAGGTTTCGGTTTTGCCGTTCCCAAAGGGTATTTGTATGCGGCCATCGGTTTTTCGGTCATTATCGAAAGCCTCAATCAGCTGGCGCGGCGCAATATGCAAAAGGTCGAGTTGCGCCGTCCCATGCGCGAGCGCACCGCTGAAGGCATCATGCGCATGCTGGGCAAGCAGCCGCTGGTTGGCCCCGAGCAGCCCGATACCGCCCTGCAACAGCCCGAGGTGCATGCCTTTGGCGAAGAAGAACGCAATATGGTCAGCGGTGTCCTGACCCTGGGTGATCGCACCATCCATTCCATCATGACGCCGCGCAACGATGTCTCCTGGATCAACCTCAACGATCCGGCCGCGGCCATCCGTGACCAGCTCCTTAAAACACCGCACAGCATTTTTCCGGTCTGTCGTGGTTCGCTCGACGAGGTCATTGGTATTGCCCGCGCCAAAGAAGTTCTGGCCGATGTCATTACACATGGCCAGGTAAAGTTGTCGCGCCTGCGTGATCCGCTCATCGTGCACGAGTCCATAGGCGTGTTGCGTCTTATGGAAACGCTCAAGCGCTCTCGCGGTCAGCTGGTACTGGTTACCGATGAATTCGGAACCATTGAAGGCGTGGTTACGCCCATCGATGTATTTGAGGCGATCGCCGGCGAGTTCCCCGACGAAGATGAAACGCCTGATATCGTTCAGGAAGACGAGCATCGCTGGCGGGTTGATGGCGCAGCCGATGTGCACCACCTTGAGCAAATGCTGAATACGGCGGGCCTCGTCAATGAAGAAGAGGGGTATTCCACGCTGGCGGGTTATTTGCTGGGGCGTTTCGGTCAATTGCCTGCACCCGGCGATATTTGCCAGATGGTACAGCCCCATGCAACATTCACTTTCAAGGTGCTGCGACTCGAGGGTCGCCGCATTGCTGAAGTCGAAATCGAGCGTAACCTGGCGTCTGATGATGGCGTTACGGCACAGGAAGGGTAGTAATGACAGAAAGCGGTTTGTATTTGTTCAAGGCCTTCATTCTTGGTGTCATCGAAGGCTTTACCGAGTTCATCCCGGTATCCAGCACAGCCCATTTATTGCTGTTCGGCGAATGGATCAATTTTGAATCCGGCAGCAACAAGGTCTACGAAGTTGTCATCCAGTTCGGTTCTATTTTGGCCGTCATCTGGATTTTTCGTCATCGCCTGTGGCAACTGGTTCGTGGCACCCTGAACCGCGAGCCGGCTGAAGTGGCGTTTTCCCGAAACCTGGCTATTGCCTTTTTACCCGCTGCGATTATTGGTTTTTTTACAATAAAGTACATCAAGATGATGTTCCACAACCCGGCTATTTTTGTTGTAACGCTGGTGCTGGGCGGTTTGATCATGTTGTGGGTCGAGCGCAAGCCCCATATGGCCAGGCATGGGCCGCACAATACGGTGACGGGCGCTGTGCCCCCTGAAAAGCCGGGGCTGGGTCAGCCGGTTACCTTCACCCTTGAAGAGATCACCTGGAAGCAGGCGCTGGCCGTGGGCTTCGCACAGTGTCTGGCCATGATCCCGGGCACCTCGCGGTCGGGGTCGACCATTATTGGCGCCATGCTGGCCGGTGTGCAGCGTAAAACGGCCACCGAGTTTTCATTTTTTCTGGCCATGCCCACCATGCTGGCGGCAACCGTCTACGACCTGTACAAGCATGGTGACATTCTTACCGGCGAGCAAACCTGGGCGATTGTCGTTGGGTTCGTTGCCGCGTTTTTCAGTGCCCTGATACTGGTCAAGGCAGTACTGCTGTGGGTTTCGCGCCATACGTACCGGCCGTTTGCCTGGTATCGCATAGCCTTGGGGTGTGTCGTGGCGCTTTGGCTGTGGTTGGGTTAAGAAGCACAGCCTTCAAAATCCATGAGGCGTTGGCTGTGGTACGGTTCCGGGCCGCGCCTGGTCATGCTTGGTTTGCTACGGCTCAAGCGGTAGCCGTGGTCATCGGCGTGTATCCCGTCGCATCAATTGCCAGCCAGCCCCCGCGCACAGGCGTAGTGTCGTAATCCCAGTCGGGTAAAACGATGCGGGTCAGCGTGGTGCCGGCATCGTCCTTTAGCTGGTGCGTTGCGGGTCTGTGGGTATGGCCGTGCACTATAACCTTTACGTCGGCGCGCCTGAACGCGGCAAGCACGGCATCTGCATTGACATCCATGATCTCATGGCGCTTGTTCTGGTTGGCTTTCTGGCTGCGTGCCCGCGCATAGCCGGCCCATTTCTGGCGTCGGGCCAGGCTGAACAATAAAAAAATACGCTGCACCCACGGTTTACGCACCCAATGCCTGAATAGCTGGTAACGATGGTCATCGGTGCAATATTCGTCGCCATGGCTGAACAGCAGGGTGCCGGCGTCAGTTTGCAGCCGTGTCTGGTCGCCCAGCAAGGTGGCACCAATGTGGTCACACAATCGCTGTCCCATCAGGAAGTCCCGATTGCCGCGGCATAAATACAGGGGAATGGACTGGCGGGTGTGTTGCAGGGCAGCCAAGAGTTCAGCCAGCCATGCTGGGGGGGCATCGAGGCTATCGTCGCCCACCCACACATTGAAAATATCGCCACCCAGCACAAGGGCGTCGGCCTGTTGTGCCGCCTGCGATAAAAAAGAAAGGAAAGCCCGGTTGGTGTGTGGTGACTGTAGCCCCAGATGCATGTCAGAGGCCAGCCATACCGTACCGGGCAGGTGCAGCTTATTCAACGATGGTGGCTTTCTCGATAATGACGTCTTCAACCGGAACGTCTTGGTGGAAGCCTTTGCTGCCGGTTTTTACAAGTTTGATCTTGTCGACTACGTCTGTACCCTCGATGACCTCACCAAAAACGGCGTAGCCCCAGCCATTGCTGGTCGGTGCGGTGTGGTTCAGGAAGTCGTTGTCGGCAACGTTGATGAAAAACTGGGCGGTAGCCGAGTGCGGATCGCTGGTGCGGGCCATGGCCAGGGTGTAGCGGTTGTTGCGCAAACCGTTGTTGGCCTCGTTTTCAACCGGGTCACGCGTGTCTTTTTGTTTCATGCCCGGTTCGAAACCGCCGCCCTGAATCATGAAGTTATTGATGACGCGATGGAAGACTGTGCCGTCAAAAAAGCCGTCTTTAACGTAAGTAATGAAGTTTTCAACGGTTTTAGGGGCTTTTTCGGCATTCAGCTCGACCAGCATGTCGCCGTGATTGGTTTGAAGCTTGACTTTCGGGTTAGCGCTCATGGTTGTACCTTGTGAAGTAGTGGAAGAGGCGAAGGCCTGGGCGGGCAATACGGCCGGTAGGGCCAGCAAGGCGGCACAGGCCAGACCCAGTGCGCGTCGTTTTAGCGACGGCCGGGCAAAAATGGGGCGTAGTTTAAGGCTCATCGGTTGACAGGTGCAGGTTGGTTTTCAAAAACAGCTTTCAAGGCGTTGGCCTGAAGGCCTGCCGAGCGCAGACCGGCCTGTTCGGCCTGGCGGTACAGATCGTAGGCTTTCAGGGTATGGACCTTGGCCATGTTGGCCTTGGCCTGAACATAGCTGGGGTCTGCCCGCAGTGACATGGCCAGCGCATCGAATGCACGATCCAGGTTACCCTGAGCCAGGTACAGTGAGGCAAGGTTATTCCAGGGCTCGGGCAGTTCCGGGTACTGGGTGGTCAGTTCAAGGTAACTGGCTTGTGCTGCTTCAGTATTGCCGGTTTCAGCGTACGCCCGGGCTTTCAGAAACAGCAGTTGCACATCGTGCCCGGGTTCACCGCCGGCGGCGCGTTGGGCCTGGCGCTTTTCAATCACATCCAGCGCTTCGGCGGTGCGGCCTTCATTGATCATGGCGGCAATGCGGTCGGTAATTTGCGACGGTGTCAGGGGAATTGAAGTGTCAACACCTGGGGTCAGGGCATCAAGTAGTTTGGCCAACCCTTGCCAGCCTTGGTCGACCGGGGGCGGGTCGTTGAACAACGGGGCTGTGGTCGGGGGTGTTGACTGTGCCAGTGCCGCAGGCGAGCCGGCAAAACTGCAGGCGGCCAGCACAACGACAGGCAGGAAGCGACGAAAATTTTGAAACACCGACGTTTACCTATTGGGATAGAGTTGGGCTTGAGTTGCTATACTTATCGACCGCCATTTTAGCCTTGCTTCACATCAAACAAGTTTTACTAGCGAATGCTGCACATTTATAACACCCTTTCCCGCGGCAAAGAGCCCTTCAAACCCCTAGAGCCGGGCCATGTCCGCATGTATGTTTGCGGCATGACGGTCTATGATTTTTGCCATCTTGGGCATGCCCGCATGCTGGTCAGCTTTGATGTGGTGCAACGCTGGTTGCGCGCTACGGGCTACACGGTAACGTATGTACGCAATATTACCGATATTGACGACAAAATCATTCGCCGTGCGGTCGAAACCAACCGCAGGCTTGGCGAGGTTACTGATTTTTACATCGAGGCCATGCATGCCGACGAGCGGGCGTTGGGTGTTCAATCGCCCGATGCCGAGCCGCGCGCCACCGCCCACGTTGGCGACATGCTCGACATCATCGGTCGCCTGCAAGAAAACGGCCTGGCCTATCAGGCTGACAATGGCGACGTTAATTATGCGGTTCGCAGCTTTACGGGTTACGGCAAGCTGTCGGGTAAATCGCTCGATGACCTGCGTGCCGGCGAGCGTGTGGCTGTAGATTCCGGCAAGCGCGACCCGCTTGACTTTGTTTTGTGGAAATCAGCCAAGTCTGAAGAACCACCCGAATCCAAATGGGAATCACCTTATGGCCTTGGGCGACCAGGCTGGCATATTGAATGCTCGGCCATGAGCAAGGCCTTGCTGGGCTTGCCGCTTGATATTCACGGGGGTGGGCCAGACCTTAAATTCCCGCACCACGAAAACGAAATTGCCCAGACCGAAGGGGCATTCGGTGGTCAACTGGCCAACGTCTGGATGCACTGTGGTCCGCTGATGGTTGACAGCGACAAGATGTCCAAATCGTTGGGTAATTTCCGCACCATCCGTGAAACGGTGGGTGTGCCGGATTCGTTGTCTGCAGACTCAGCGTCGTACCGTGTCAATCTGCGCGAGGCCGAAATGTTGCGCTTTTTCATTGTGCGCAATCATTACCGCAGTATCCAGAATTACACCCCCGACAATCTGCGCGATGCGCAAAGCGCGCTCGACCGCTTGTATCAAACCCTGCACAATGTGCGGCCTGACGCCGTCGATATCGATTGGGCGCATCCTTCTGCTGCTGCATTTCGCGCAGCCATGGATGATGACTTCAATACATCGGGTGCTGTTGCCGTATTGTTTGAGCTGGCCAATGAGGCCAACCGCAACGCGTCAGCGCAGGCCAGCGGTTTGTTGCGTGCATTGGGTGGTTTGCTGGGGTTGCTGCAGGCTGACCCTGCCGCGTATTTGCAATCATCCAGCCGCTTCACAGCCTCGGGTAGTGCAAAGCCAGTCGACATGCTCGATACAGTGGCCATCGAAGCCCTGGTTCAGGCCCGCCTGCAAGCCAAGAAAGACAAGCAGTTCGCCCAGGCCGATGCCATCCGCGAACAACTGCGTCAGGCCGGCATCGAGCTTGAAGACAAGCCCGGTGGTGCCACGCAGTGGCGACGTGTTTAAGGGGGGCAGGCATGACAACCGTTCTGGAAGAAGCGCGCCCTGGTTATTGGGACGATGCCATTGCCCACCTCATACGGCGCGATCGCATTCTGAAAAAGCTTATTCCGCAACACAAAGACCAATATTTACAGGCACCCGCACCGGCGTTCATGACATTGGCGCGTGCCATTATTGGCCAACAGGTGTCGACCCGGTCGGCCGATGCTGTCTGGCAGCGATTCACTGAAAAATGCGGGCGTCGCCCGACGCCAGGGTCGGTTGTCGAACTTGACCTTGACGCGTTGCGTGCCCTGGGGCTGTCCAAGCGCAAGTCGGAATATATAGCCGACCTTGCTGTCCATTTTGCCGAAAAGCGTGTCAAGCCTTCGGCCTGGGCCAGCATGGATGACGAAGCGGTTATTGCCGACTTGTGCACAATTCGGGGTATTGGTCGCTGGACAGCCGAGATGTTTCTTATTTTTAATTTGCAGCGCCCCGATGTGCTCCCGCTTGACGATGCGGGCTTGCTTCGGGCGATTTCGTTACACTATTTCAGCGGTGAACCGGTATCGCGCTTCGAGGCGCGTGAAGTTGCCCAGGCGTGGGCCCCCTGGCGAACCGTCGCGACCTGGTACTTGTGGCGCAGTCTTGCGTCGGTGGCCAAGTAACACTAAAGTCGTATGATCCCTCTCTGGAACCCTAGCTCTTATGCGTAATACTTTTCTGGAATTTGAACAGCCTTTGGCCGAGCTCGAACAAAAAATCGAGCAACTGCGCTATATGCAGTCCGACTCCGCCGTCGACATTTCCGACGAAGTCAGCCGTTTGCAGCAAAAAAGCCAGACGCTGGCCAAGAACATTTACGCCAAGCTCACCCCATGGCAAACGGCGCTGGTGGCACGCCACCCGCAGCGGCCTTACACCTTTGACTACGTGCGAGAAATTTTTACCGACTTTCACGAGCTTCACGGTGACCGCATGTATGCCGATGACCAGTCCATTGTCGGGGGGTTGGCCCGTTTCAATGGCATCCCCTGCATGGTTATTGGTCACCAGAAAGGGCGCGACACCAAAGAGCGGTCCATGCGTAATTTCGGTATGCCTCGTCCAGAAGGCTACCGCAAGGCCTTGCGCCTGATGCGTCTGGCCGAAAAATTCCGCCTGCCGGTATTTACTTTTGTCGACACCCCCGGGGCTTATCCCGGCATTGGGGCTGAAGAGCGCGGTCAGTCTGAAGCCATCGGGCATAATTTGTACGCCATGGCCGAGCTTAAAGTGCCAATTATTGCCACCATCATCGGTGAGGGCGGCTCGGGCGGGGCGTTGGCCATCGCTGTTGGCGATGTGGTCATGATGCTGCAATACGCTACGTATGCCGTCATTTCGCCGGAAGGCTGTGCCTCGATCCTTTGGCGCAGCGCCGACAAGGCGTCCGTTGCGGCTGAAGCGTTGGCCATTACGGCGGCCCGCCTCAAAGAGCTGGGTCTTGTCGACCGGGTCGTCAACGAACCGGTCGGCGGGGCTCATCGCGATCCGAAAACCATGGCTAACCAATTGGCACGCGCTTTGGCCGACGCTTACCGCCAGGTGTCCAACATGACCACCGAGCAAATGCTTGAACATCGTTTGCAGCGTCTGATGTCGTACGGGCGCTACCAGGAAGCCCGTGCCTGATTGCGTCACTGATGTCTGAATCGCATGTTTTCAGGCTCTGATGCGCTGGTTTTGAAGATTCATCGGTCACTCCAGACGCTGGCGTCGATGCCCGTACGTCTTGGCGTGGCGGTCAGTGGCGGCCCCGATTCGGCCATGCTGGCCGTGGCGGCCACTGAATACGCCAAACGCCC